>POVV01000050.1_pt1 | contig 116542 bp, 94 predicted proteins | sample 1560271 | NCBI WGS metagenome assembly POVV01 (sample SAMN08337232, study PRJNA429181) | Bioreactor metagenome, whole genome shotgun sequencing project. | biome: cows' rumen and soil; feature: anaerobic; isolation source: anaerobic chemostat enrichment culture, galacturonate as sole carbon... | reverse complement strand
TGTAGGAACCACATGCCATCTTGTTATGCCTAAGGGGAAAAGAAAATTCTTGGCAGCGGCATATTTAAATTTGAAGAAATGATATAAAGGGAAAGGTAAAAGAAATGGGGAAAAGTAATTTTTTTGACAACAGGCTGGTGCGGACGAAAATCGTTTCAGCTAATGTTAAGCCCAGAGAAATGCTGATCGGGTATTTTCTCGCACCGTTTTGTGCATTTATTTCTAATGCGATGTTCGGCTCATATCTGAACAGATATTATTCTGATGTACTGGGATGGACAGATACAGCAAGGTTTGGAATATTTTCAGCATTGCTTCCTATGCTTTCTGTAATCTTTGTAGTTATTGGAAATTTATTGATTGGAAGACTAATTGACAATACCAGAACTTCGCAGGGGAAAGCCAGACCCTTTATGCTCTTATCTGCACCATTGGTGACACTGGCAATTGCGCTTCTGTTTTTAACGCCACAAAACGGCAGTGCGGCAGTGCAGATGATCTGGATAGCTTTGTCTTATAATTTGTATTATGCAGTAGCCTATCCGTTCTTTTATACGGCACACAGCTCGATGGTGGCGCTGTCCACCAGAAATTCAAATCACAGAGGGCTTCTGGCAACATTCTCCAACGCTTCAGGTGTTGCAGCTGTGGGGATTGGAGCAAGCATTCTGGTTCCCATGCTTTTGCAGAGCTTTTTGTTCGTTGAAAACGACGGTGTACTTAATGCAGAGGCAAGTTATAGCAACTGGCGGCTGGTAATGATAGTGCTTTGTGTTGTTACATTTTTTGCAATTTTACTGGAATACTATTTTACAAGGGAACGGGTGACTGAAGAAAATACAAAGTTGGATATCCATGAGGAAAAAATCCCTATGTTAAAACAGCTTCAGGGATGTGTGTCAAATAAGTACTGGTGGATTATTATTTTATATTTTCTGCTGTTTCAATTTGGCGGTTTGGTTAAAAATGGTTCCATGAGTTTTTATACCCGCTGGATGTTTGACGGGATTACAACGGAAGCTTCTGCAGGAACAGCCATGGGAACACTGGGATTAATTGGAGGGCTTCCTACAGCAGTAGGTATGATTCTTGCCTGGCCAATTGCAAATAAACTTGGCAAACAAAGAGCAGTTACTGCGGGTCTGGCACTCTCAGTTATAGGGGGATTAATTAGTTTTCTGAATATACACAGTTTTGCCATTGTATGTATCGGTGTGATACTAAAAGGAATAGGTTCTATTCCTGCAATGTATGTGACTCTGGCACTCTTATCCGATGTATTGGACCATCTGGAGGCGAAAAACGGCTTCCGAAGTGACGGCTTTACCATGTCTGTCTACGGTGCAATTATGGTGGGAATGACAGGACTTGGAAATGGCATTATAAATGCACTATTGACAGCCAGTGGTTATGATGCAGCTGCAGCAGTACAAAATGCCGGTGTTCAGAATATGCTTGCTGTCTGTTATCTGGGCGTGGAACTGGTCTGCTATGCAGTTATTGTTTTACTAATGAGTTTTTTAAAAGTAGAAAAACATATTGAAGAGGATCAGAAAACGATATTGGAACACCAGAAGGCGGTAGTATTGGCAGCAGGAAAAGAATGGATCGAACCTGCCAAACGTCTGCTTATGGAACAGGAAGAAGCAGAACAAGCAGCAGAAGAAGCAAGAAAAGAGGAGTTAAGAACAAGCTGTGCAAAAAAAGGGATAGACTTTGAGGAAGAGGAAAAAAAATATCAGAAAAGGCTTGCAGATAAAAGGGCCAGAAAGAAAAGATAACGTTGTGTATCAGGGTAATCTGTAAATACAGGATGAAGATGCGCATGTTATAGATGAAAAGCGCAGGATACAATGCGCAGCTGCCCCATGCAGCAAAAGCAGTTGAGGGACTGCAGGAGGGTAAGAAGATTTATATCTAACAGGAGGATTGTGATGAAAAAGAAGCAATTAAAATCAAGACGCCGTTTATGGCGAGGCCTGACAACGACCACGGCAACATTTCTGGCACTTTCATTATCTGCGGCTACTGTAGTTGACGGTTTCCGTACTGATATTGATAAGTTTCTGGGAACACAGAGCACAAAAATGCTAACGGATAATCAGACTGAAGAGGATTATACATTCAAATCTGATTACAGTAGTACCACAGAATTGCTTGATTCTATTGAAGATCTTGGAGAACGGATGAACGAGGAAGGTTTCGTACTGCTTAAAAATAACGGTGCTCTTCCGCTCTCGCAGGAGGAAACAAAAAAACTTTCTCTGCTGGGATTCAGCAGCTATTATCCGGTACAGGGAGGAGATTTTGGAAGTTCTCTTGCAGAGAATAAAGGAACCGATGCAGATACTGTTGATATGGTAGAAGCATTTAATGCAAAAGGGTTTACCTTAAATCCTACATTGCAGACAATGTACGAAGGAATGAAAGAAGATTTTAAATCAGAGGCAGTCCTGCCCTGGGGAGTGACAACTTATTATCGGACAACCACACCGTCTATAACCGGTACTTTTACCAGTCTTGAAGCATCTGAGGAAAAGATGGATTCAGCAGAGCCTAAGTGGAAGGAAAGTATGAATGACTATAATGTCATGGTAGTAACAATCGCGCGTGCAGCCGGTGAAAATGGAAATTACACTCCAGGTGAGGCAGGGGTCAATCCGGATCAAAACCTTAATCAGGCAGACCCCCTGGGACTTTCTGATACTGAAAGAGCGGTGATAAAAGCTGCAGTAGATGCAAAGGCATCGAATAATGGTAAAGTTATTGTACTTTTAAATAATGCAAGTGCAATGGAAATTGATGAACTGAAAAAGGATGAAGGCGTAGACGCTATACTGGAAATTGGACTGCCCGGAGGATACGGCTTTTATGGCGTTGCCGATGTCCTTAGCGGAGCGTCAAATCCATCCGGTCATCTTGCAGATACATATGCAGTGGATAACTCGGCATCACCTGCAGCTCAGAACTACGGAAATTATGAGTGGACAAATGCAGATTCTGATTATTCAATTAACTCAGAGATCGTTGAAGCAGAAAGTATATATACAGGCTACAAATATTATGAAACAAGATATGCAGATGTAGTATTGGGACAAGGAGATGCAGCGAACAGTATTGGCAGTTCAAACGGGGAAGCCTGGACATATGATAATGAAGTATCTTATCCGTTTGGTTACGGTCTCTCTTATACCACGTTTTCTCAGACACTGGATCAACTTCAGGTGAATTTAGAAGATAAGACAGTTACAGCTGAGGTAACAGTAACGAACACTGGAGATGTAGCCGGAAAAGATGTGGTACAGCTATATGTATCCACACCATATACAGATTATGACAAAGAAAACCTGGTAGAAAAGGCTGCAATTCAATTGCTGGATTATGGAAAGACAGAAGAACTTAAGCCCGGGGAGTCTGTAACCGTAACACTTACTGCTGATGCACAGGATATGGCAAGTTGGGACAGTACTGCAGAGAATGAAGCAGGAACAACAGGAAATTATATTCTGGATAACGGAGAATACTATTTTACAATAGGGAATGGCTCTCACGAAGCGGTAAATAACGTACTTACATCACAGAATAAAACAACAGCTGACGGTATGACGAATAATGGAAATGCATCAAATGTAAAGACATGGACACTGGACACATTTGACACATCAACATTTGCCTATACAGAAAATAAGACTGCGGTAGAAAACCAGCTTCAGGATATGGACTTGAACCACTATATGCCTGAAACAGTGACTTATCTGTCAAGAAGTAACTGGGGAACAACCTGGCCAAAAACGTATAAAGATCTGACAGCAACAGATGAAATGCTGGAAGTAATGAAAAATGATCTTGTTGAGATCAAGGAACAGGGAGACACTGACACTGTAATATTTGGTGAAGACAACGGACTGACGCTTTCTGATTTGAAGGGGGCAGATTTAGATGACGAAAGATGGACTGAACTGATGAATCAGCTTAATCTGGAAGAGGCAATGATTCGCACCGGATTTGGCGGAACAAGCACTAAGCCTATTGCTTCTATTTCTTCACCAGAAGCGATTCAGAATGACGGACCAAACGGATTAAATTCATATACTTTAGGGCAGTATGCAAATACGGACGAAAATTCCGCCGATCCATATACGGTATCTGCCGACGATAAGAATTTGAATTATAAATTTGGAACAATGAGCAGCGAAACAGTAATTGCACAGACGTTTAGTAAAGAACTAGCTGCTGAATACGGTTCCGTTATTGGAAATTATTCCATTTGGTCAAACCTGACCATTTTCTGGGGAGCAGGAACAAATCTGCACAGAGTCCCTTATAATGCCCGCAATCATGAATACTATTCTGAAGATGCGATATTGACAGCCTATCAGGCATCCAACTATATTGCGGCAGGGAAGGCATACGGATGTATTATTGCGCCGAAACATTATGCATTTAATGATACAGAAATTAACCGTTCCGGTATTGCTACATTTATGACCGAACAAAAAGCACGAGAAAATGAACTTCGGGGTACACAGGCAAGCGTGGAGGATGCAGAAACACTTGCTGTAATGACTACTTATAACCGAATTGGCTGCACGGCAGGTAATGCACATTATGGACTGCTTATGAATATTCTTCGAGGAGAATGGGGATTTAAGGGCTTAATGTCTGAAGACTTCATCCAAGATGCAAATTACAGTGTTCTGAAAGAAGCTGTACACTGCGGTGTTACCATGACTTGCAACACCGGTGATAACAATATCAAGGCAGTCAGTGAAAAATGGAATTACTGGACGCTGGATGCGGTAAGCAAAGATGCGGTAATGATGCAGGACCTGAAAAATGTAATGATCTGGCAAAATTATGCACTGGCAAATTCTAATGCAATGGATGGATTAAATGATACATCCAAAATAGCAGATGTGAGAACGTGGTATGACAATGCACTTACGGGAGCACAGATTGCATTTGCACTTTTGATGATTGGATCCATTATTATGTATGTAAAAAATAATAAAAATAAAAAGGAAAATTAAGGAGGCAGAGGAATGAATGCGTTAAAAAGACAATCGGCAGGTTTTTATCTGACAGCACTTACTTTTATTTTTGCTGTACTAGGTCTTGTATTATACTTAATTAACTGTAAAACTGCATATTTTACAAATCAGGGCATACATGCCGGGATTGTAGTGTGTCTGTTAGCAGCAGCAGTTCTGGAACTGGTCATGATTATCGGCTCGAATATAAAAGGACCAAAAAACTATTTTGATCTTATACCTGTCATCTGCGGTATACTGCTGATTATTGCTCTGGTGATCATAATCAGTGTTAGGGTAAACAGTATAGCAACAATTTTGTCATTTGAAAGAAATGACCAGACCATGTCGGACTTGTCCAGTGCAATAGCAGCTATGGGATTTAGTCTTGCAGCGGTAATAATAAATATTGCTGCTGCCTTCTGTAAAATAGTTAAAACGGATATAGCATAAAAAACAGTCTGGGCTGTGTTGACATGACATAGTCCAGACTTTTTGCGATTGTCCCTTAAAGTATTTACTGATATAATTAATGATAGGTAAAGTAACTTACATGGAGGCAAAAGATGATTCGTATTGCTTTGGTAGAAGATGATAAACGATATGTGTTTGAATTAAGAGAATACTTGTCGCGTTACGAAAGAGAGGCAAAAGTTAAAATCGCAGTTTCTGTATATCCTGACGGTGAAGATATTGTAACCAATTATTCGGCAAATTTTGATATTATTCTGATGGATGTGGAGATGACTTTTATGGATGGAATGACAGCTGCTGAGATTATTCGCAAAAAGGATTCAGAGGTCATCCTTATTTTTATCACAAATATGCCTCAGTATGCTATAGAAGGGTATAAAGTTGATGCGCTGGATTATGTACTGAAGCCACTCTCTTATTTTGCTTTTTCCCAAAGAATTGACAGAGCGCTGACTAGATTAAAGCGGAGAGAAAGCGCTTATATCACGATTCCTGTTAAAGGAGGCATGATGAAACTGGACACATCTAAAATATGTTATGTGGAAGTAGTGGATCATGATCTCATATACCATACGGTAAATGGAGTTTTTATCACGAAGGGGACGATTAAGGATGCCCAGGAAAATTTAGATGGAGAAAAATTCTATCGGTGCAATCGCTGTTATCTGGTAAGTTTGGAGTATGTGGACAATTTTAAGGGGTGTGATGCTACAGTGAATGGCAATGTGATCCAAGTGAGCAGATCACGAAAGAAATCTTTTCTGGATGCTTTGAACAACTATATGAATGAGGTAGGCAAATGAATGGGCTGGAGATGGTGAATACACCGGGGTATTATTATTCCGTGGCTTACTGGGCAGCCGTTTTTGTAGTGGCCTGTACTAATAAAAAAAGAATAACCGGCAGAAAAAGATATTTTGCACATTTCGGGTTCCTTGCTGCTATTGTTCTATTTATGGAACTGACGGACGGAGTGCGTCAGTGGTTGTTTATTCCTTGCATGCTGGTATCTATAACAATATTGTTGATTTACATTTACACCTGCTGTGATTTTACCCTGTCTGAAGCCGGATATCATTGTGCAAGAGCTTTTATCAGCGGGGAATTCGCAGCTTCACTGTGCTGGCAGATATACTTTTATTATGTACAAAACTCCGATACCGGCAAGGGGATTTATTGGCAGTGGATACAGTTTATGGGGGTGTATATTTTATTTTTTGGAATTATGTATTCTTTGGAGCGATATCTTCAGAAGGATGTTGAAAGTATTCAGGTAAATAGGAAGGAACTTCTTACAGTCACTCTTATAACAACAGCCGTTTTTGCTGTAAGCAACATGAGCTATCTAAGCCATAATGGACTATTTAGCAGCCGATTTGCTGCTGAGATGTTTATCATCCGTACACTGGTAGATTTAAGTGGAATATCTGTGCTTTATGCTTATCATATTCTGGTAAGAGAGTATCAGATAAAGTTCGAAGTGGATACACTGCAGAATATTTTAGAGATGCAATACAAAAATTATCAGCTGTCTCAGGAAAGCATAAACATGGTTAATCAAAAATACCATGATCTTAAACACCAGATCACGCTTCTTAAAGCTGAAGTAAACAGTGAGAAGACAACTCGGTATCTGGAGAAGATGGAACAGGAAATCAAAATATACGAAGCACAGAACAAAACAGGTAATAAAGTACTAGATGCTGTACTTACAAGTAAAAGTCTTCATTGTCAGAATTGTCAGATTGAATTGACGTGTGTGGCAGAAGGGGCTTTATTATCATTCATGGAGGATATGGATATTAGTTCTTTGTTTGGAAATGTACTGGATAATGCTATTGAGAGCACTGAAAAGATTGCAGATAAGAATAAGAGACTAATACATCTGTCAGTGGCAGGCAAGAAGAATTTTCTGCGAATTCGGGTGGAAAACTACTGTGAAGAGGATTTAGTTTTTATCAATGGAATACCGATTACGACCAAGAAGGATAAACATCTTCACGGATTCGGGATGAAGAGTATACAGAGCACGGTGAAAAAATATGGTGGCTCAGTGACCTCAGAAATAAAAAAGAACTGGTTCGAATTGAGAATATTGATTCCAATCAATTAAATATCATGTGTTGTGTTAGTATAATAAATGTTTTAGAACCGGATATATGGTGTGTGGAATAGTCATTGAGGATTTCTGCATATTGTATATCCGGTTCTTGCAAAAGGGGTTCTTTTGTAAACGAAGAGATTTTTATCATCACATCCAATCAGATATTGCGGGCCTCTTCAAGGGTATTATACAGATTTAAAATTCCATATCCCCACTCCCTGTTAGGAAACAACATATTGGGAGGACGTACAGCACCTAAAATAAGGAGGCTTTTTATTTGATAAGCGTCAAGTCCGGTGGATCCATACTGACTAATCGCCCACTGCAGAAGCAGGGCTACAGCACCTGAGGTGATACCCGTTGAAACACTTGAACCTGAGCGTACTGCAAATCTATTGTTGGGCAGCGCACCCTTAACATTGATGCCAGGAGCTGTGATCTGAGGATTGATCAACTCATCTCTGGTATATCCTCTTCCAGAACTGAGTGCAGTGCTGTTATTACTTCCGTCGTAGTATGAGACGACGATTGCACTTCTGGCTGTGGCCGGACTTGTAAGTGTATAATAGGGGTCTGAATTTAGAAAATATACCTCACCACTTAAAAATTCTGTTAAAGGCAGCCAAATATGAAAAAGACCATTAATTGTTCTGACGGGAGTTACGATTAACGTCCAAATACCCGGAGTAGGGGCACTGAAGCGGAAAAATATCAGTTCAGAAGCAGTACGTTCTATAATAATGCCATAATCTACAGTTACCTGTGTTCCTTCAAATATAAAATTAAAAGTGGTAGTAGTTTCCGTTTGTATGGGGACAGAAGAAGTTGATTCTCCTGATGGTGAAACAAGAGAGACAGAGAATATATTGGGAATATCTGTCCAGAGTTCCATAATAAAGCCGTCTACATTTTCTCCAACACGGATTTCTACAATATTGGGCGAAGTGCCTAGTAGTGTGGTATGAGAATAATGGTGCCTTTTATCGGCCTCATTACCAACACCTATTACTGGAATTCGATTAACGGACATTCCGTAGTTCTCTACAAGTTTGGTAAGTGGAAGCAAACTAACGTGGCTGCCCATACTGGTGCCTATTGCAATACAGATAATCAAAGGCATATTCCTGCTGGTAGCAAGATTATTTAAATATTTAAGTCCTAATATTATATCCGTCTCCTGAAAGCACGTTGCTTCATCAGGAATGTAGTAAAAATCACGTAAGTACTGCTTGGCTTGTTTTAGTTTAACAACAGCAAGCGTTGATTCAGGAGCTGCTCCTAAAAAGTTTTCAGCAGGGACACCTGATCCAGCAGCAAGACTGGCAATAAAAGTGCCGTGTCCATTATCATCTGTTGAGGGAACAAGACTTAAAGGATTATCTGAAGCAAGGGCTTCATTTATCATACTACTGGTATATTCTGAACCATAGACAAAATCTATTGGAGGCGTTCCGGTCTGTATTGTCTGATCCCATATCCCTGCAATGCGGGTACTGCCGTCAAGATTACGAAAGACCTGATCTGTATAATCAATACCTGTATCAATAAAACCAATCATAATGTTGGAACCCTTTAGCTGCAAGGTAGGATAATTTTGAATTTGAAGGATTCCGGATTGATTTAGAGCTTCCATACTTAAAGGCGCATAACACTTAGGGATGGCATTATAGGTAAATGTACTTACACTAATCGCCCCGGTCAGGGAACCGTCCAGATAGATACAACGATAATCAAAATCAGCATTCTGTTCACATATATCACCGGTAAGGAGGTTGGGAAGAGCGAAGGAGCGTGTACCGGGAATGATAAAATCCCGGTATTCTTCAGATAGAATACGTTCTCTGCATATATTGGGATCCATATAAAACGTCCATAATAATCTTTAATATATATATATGACAGAGATGAATAAAATTATGCGTTGAGTCTGGCTGGCTAAAGACCGAAGAGGGTAAAGTATAAGATAACTATTATATAAATATTAAAAAAAATAAAATTGGTTGAAGTTGACACTTATTGGGGTATAATATATTAATAATGAATCCGGAAGATTCAAATATTAACATGAAGGGAGAAAAATATGAAATCATTTTTTGAAGATTTAGGGAAAAAGATAGGTGAAACTGCAGAGACAGTAACAAATAAAGCAGGTGAGGCAGTTGAGGTTCAAAGACTCAGAAACCAAATCAGAGCACTTGAGAGGGGGAATGAGAATGATTATGCAGAACTGGGCCGAATGGTATACGAACACTTTAAGGAAGGAGAGGTCGTAGATGCTGAGGCCATTGGAATTTGCGAAGCAATACAAAATAGAGAAGAAAGTATTACCAAATATATGCAGCAGATATCCGAAGTGAAAGGTGATACAAAATGTGATGGATGCGGCAAGTCAGTAGCAAAAGATATGACTTACTGTCCAAGTTGTGGTACAAAGGTCCCTGAGGAACAAGAGCAGGAAGTATCTGATTATACTGATGAGTTAAAAGATAATGTTGTTGATATGGCTGAAAAGGTTAAGGAGAAGGCAGAACATACTGCAGATGAAGTAAGGGAAAAGGCAGCTGATGCTGCAGATAAGGTAAAAGAAAAAACCACTGATGCTGCAGATAAGGTAAAAGAAAAAACCACTGATGCGGCTGAGACAGTAAAAGAAAAAACTGCCGATGCAGCAGAGAGAGTGAAAGAAAAGGTGGAAGATGCCGCTGAAACCATTAAAGAGAAGGCAAAAGAAACAGAAGAAAAGATAAGGAAATTTACGGAAGAGTAGAGGGATATCCATGGTTATCTTGGTTTTTATGTGCCTTACGCTAAGTCTGACATTAATAGATATTGCGATAAAATTTTATGTGGAAGGTTTTATGAAAAAGGGAGAAGAATATGCACTTTTTAAAGGAAAAGTAAAAATACGAAGAGTGCATAACAAAGGAATGAGCCTGAATCTTCTTGAGGATAGACCAGAAGTGGTGAAAATCTCTTCAGCTTTTGTTACTGTTCTAGTTACAATTTATCAACTGATCATCCTGATGAAAAAAGGAAATACATCAAAAAAAATTGGTCTGTCTTTAATGACAGCAGGTGCATGGAGCAACACTTTTGACAGATGGGTTCGTGGTTATGTAGTTGATTATGTGGGGTTTCGTACAAAGTGGAAAAAAATCACTGATATAACATATAATATTGGCGATTTCTTTATTATAGTAGGAAGTTTTTTCATGGTATTGTCTACTTTAGTGCATTTCAAAAAAAAATAAAAAGCTTGCTGGATTAAATTTACCGATTTGGCTGAATATGATAAAAATGCATGAAGCGGTTTCACCTATGGGAACCGCTTCTATATTTCTTTTTACATAAGAAAAGATGACAATATAGGCGTGCACAATGACTAAAGATATGATATTATTAGACAGATGGTTGAGATAAACTTTTAACCATGAGCCAGATAGAAGAGAGCAGGGAGCTGTTCCAATTTATTTCAATATAAGTTAATGATGAAAGTGGGGATAGATAATGATTCAGGACATAGATCCGCATGAGTACAGAAATGAATATGATACAATGCCACCTGATAAAGATAGTGTTGTGCTGTATTATGAAGATCATGCTATATTAGTAAAAAAGACTGCGGATGGAATAGAGTTTCCAACGTTTAAAGATTTGGAACATTTGAACGAACAAATTTATGAGGTCTGTACATATTTGTTTTCTATAGATAAAGAGCGCTACTATCTTGTAGAAGAACTGAACCGAGATCGTCTTTCTGTGTTCACTATGGAGAATACGGAGATTTTCCGGGCGGCTGATCCTCAATATAGGGCGTTTGCTGGAATAACAGGCTATCAGCTTTATAATTGGTATAAAAAACATAAATACTGCGGCCGATGCGGTTCATCAATGCAACAAGACAACAAAGAGCGGATGCTTCGCTGTGGTAAATGTAATAATATGGAATATCCTAAAATCAGTCCGGCCACGATTATTGGTGTTGTGGATGGAAATCGAATATTGATGTCCAAGTATGCAGGAAGAATATATAAAAATTATGCGCTGCTGGCAGGGTTTGTTGAAATAGGTGAAACAGTTGAAGAAACGGTAAAACGTGAAGTGATGGAAGAAGTAGGACTAAAGGTGAAAAATATCAGGTACTATAAAAGTCAGCCATGGTCTTTCAGCGATACAATACTTATGGGCTTTTACTGTGATTTAGATGGTGAAGATACTATTACACTCGATCAGGATGAATTAGCACTGGCAGAATGGTTTGAAAGACAGGACATACCGGTTGAACCCTCAAGAGATAGTTTAACTAATGAAATGATAATGAAATTTAAAAATGGAGAAATATAGGAGGATAAAGAAATGAGAGCTATATTTGATGAAAGTTTGGTTACTGGAAATGAAATGATCGATACACAACATAAGGAATTACTTGATAAAATAAACAAGCTTCTTGACAGCTGCGAAACAGGAAAGGATAAACTGGTTGCAGTTAAGACACTTGACTATCTTGCTGATTATACAGAATTTCATTTTACGGAAGAAGAAAAACTTCAGGCTGAAATTGAATATCCAAGTATTGAAGAACATAAAAAAGAACATAATAAATTAAGACAGGTTGTAAAAGAGTTATATGAGATGCTTGAAGAGGAAGAAGGTCCTTCTAATGCATTTGTAGAGCAGGTAAATAAAAATGTGATTGAGTGGCTGTATCGTCATATCAAAGGTTTTGACCGTTCAGTTGCAGAATATAAGACCATGGCCAACAATAGCGAACGTCTGTAAAAGAGGTGTCTCACACACTTAAAATACAACAGGAAATATTTAGGATGGGTGTTGACAAATATTCTTACTTGAATTAGACTGAAGTATAGAGAAGAGCACATGCGAATTATACCTTATTGAGTAAAAAACGCTCGGATAAGTAAGATTAATAATTTGTAGGTGTTCTTTTTTGTGCTTATTCTGGGAAGACTATTTTTAGAGAGGTGATGCAGATGAAAAAAATAAATTTAAAAAAACTATCCTATGACATTATGATTGATGTAGTTGGCGGAATTCTTATTGGTGTGGGAATTTACAACTTTGCTGCCAAAGCTGCCTTTCCTTTAGCAGGTATATCCGGTATTGCTCTGATATTTTACCAATTATTTGGTTTTCCTATTGGGTGGCTGACTATGATTCTAAATGTTCCCATCGCAATAGGCTGTTATAAAACACTGGGTAAAGAATTTTTTGTACGTTCAGTTCGAACTGTCATTATTACTTCTTTAATTATTGATTATGTTGTGCCATTGTTTCCTGTATATTCAGGAGATAGAATGCTTGCTGCACTATGTACAGGTTTATTTTCAGGCTTAGGGTATGCATTGATTTTCATGAACAATTCATCTACAGGCGGAATGGATTTTATTACAGTGGCGGTCAAGGTGAAACGTCCCCATCTAACGCTTGGGAAAATTGTATTCATTACAGATGCCATTATTGTGGCAATAGGTGGTTTGATATTCAAAGATGTTGATGGAACAATATATGGATTTATTATTACTTATCTCCTTACCGTAGTTATAGATAAAATAATGTATGGTATTGACTCTGGAAAAATGACGCTGATCGTAACAGAAAAAGGACAAGAAGTAGCAAATAAAATAGATGAGTATTCTGGAAGAGGTTCAACATTACTTAAAGGAAGAGGCAGTTATTCAGGGATTGAAAAAGAAGTTGTAATGTGTGCATGCAATAACAAACAGATGTATACCATCAGAAAAATGGTGAAACAGGTTGATCCATCTGCATTCACAGTCATTATGGAATCAAATGAAGTAGTGGGAGAAGGGTTTAAAGAGGAATAAAAGAAAACGAGAGGACATAGATGCTGAGACCATCTATGTCCTCTCGTAGATTAATATATTATTTCTCTTTTTTTTCTGCATAAATTTTTACCAGCTCTACTGCAATTTTAACCGCATCTTCCATGCCTTCAGCAGTAATATGTTCATAGGGACCGTGAAAACCGTGTCCGCCTGTTCCCAGGTTTGGGCAGGGCAGTCCTTTAAAACTAAGCTGTGAGCCGTCCGTACCGCCTCTTATTGCCTGAATCAGCGGAGGTACACCTGCATTTTCACATGCTTTTTTTGCATTTTCAACAAGATGCATACACCCCGCTATTATTTCGGACATATTACTATATTGCTGAGTAATTGTCAATTTTGCTGTTCCCTGTCCCCATTTTTCATTTATCAATTTTTCAATATGAAGTAATGTTTTTTGACGCAGTTCAAAAGAAGAAAAATCATGGTCGCGGACAATATAGTGAAGTTCGGCATGTCCTACCTCCCCGTTCATACTGACAAGATGGTAGAACCCCTCATAATCTTCGGTATTGCGTGGTGTGTCTCCTAAGGGAAGCATACTATTTATTTCCATGGCTACAAGACTGGCATTAACCATTGCGTCTTTGCTGGAACCAGGATGTACATTGACACCTTCTATTATAAAGTCTGCTTTACATGCATTGAAGTTTTCGAATTGTATTTCGCCTTCTGTATCTCCGTCCAGAGTGTACGCATAGTCAGCGTTAAAAGCAGTAATATTAAAATGAGATGCCCCGGTGCCTATTTCTTCATCAGGGGTAAATGCAATAGAAAGTGGTCCGTGAGGAATGCTTTCATCACGCAGGCATTCAATCATTGTCATGATTTCTGCAATACCGGCTTTATCATCTGCCCCGAGAATAGTAGTTCCGTCACTTGTAATTAAAGTTCGTCCTTTTAAGTCAGGCAAATGTTTAAAAGTACTGGTACTGATTGTTCTTCCGCTTTTCCCCAGAACAAAATCTTTCCCATCATAATCATGAGTGACCACCGGGGTAATATCGTGGTCACAAAAATCGGATACGGTATCCATATGAGCAATAAATCCTAGTTTAGTGCGATCTTCATATCCGGAGGTGGCCGGAATGTGTGCATACACATAGCATTGTTTATCTACCTGTGCATCTGAAACTCCAAGATCATTTAACTCTTCCACAAGAAGATTAGCCAGGTCGAACTGGCACATTGAAGAAGGAATTGTTTCGCTGTTTTCATCACTTGGCGTGCGAATTGAAGCATACGTTAAGAGTCGTTTGTAAGCGTTCATATTGACATATCTCCTTTACTCTTTCATTTTAATAAGTATAACACTTTTTGTGTTAGTAGAAAACAAATGTATAGCTGGAAATATATAAATTTTTTAATCTTTATATAAAACATATATTTGTCTGTTACAATATGCTCAATGTAAAGACAGCCAAAGAGTAGAAGGCTGCAGATACTATAAATTAAAGGAGCAAAAAAATGTATAGAATAATGAAAAAAAAGCTAGAGCGACGATTTACTAATAAACAAAAAAGATACAAAAGCTGTATTCTAATGATATGTTTTGTGTTCGTATTACTTCTGGCAGGCTGTTCCAAATCCAGTGATACAGATTCAGAAAGTAAGGAAACCGCAGACACACAGTCAGTGACTAAATCAGAACAGACAGAGACAAAACCCGATGCAAAACCAGTTGCAGAACCGGAAAAAGCAGACATCCAGGAGGTCTCTCAAGGGGGCGGCCTTGTAATCCCTGTAGAACAGGTATCGTCTACGGTGCAGTTTTACCCGTTAAAAGTAGATGGTATTGATATGGAAGTGCTTGCAGTAAAAGACACAGAGGGAAATATCCGTACAGCGTTTAATACATGTCAGGTTTGCTATAGTTCAGGGAGAGGGTATTACAAACAGTCAGGTGATAAATTGATCTGTCAGAACTGTGGAAATCAATTTACTGTTGATCAGGTAGAAGTGCAGTCAGGTGGTTGTAATCCATACCCTATTTTTGAAGAAGACAAAGTGGTATCAAATGAGTCTATAACCATTTCTTATGATTACTTAAAAAGTGCTACCAAGATTTTTGCGAACTGGAAAACAAATTATTAATCATAATCAAATAAAATAAAGAACGGATATTAACAGGGAAACTACATCTATTGTGGTTCCCTTTTGTTGTTTTATGGTTGACATCATATTTAAGAGACCTTATTATCAAGATAACTTATGGATAATAGAATGGTTTTCAGAAATCGGAATGGAGAAGATAACATGAAGAGAAAGCTTGGGACACAGTTGTCAGCAGGTTTTGTACTTATTGTATTCATATCAATAGTGCTAATAAGTATTGTTGCAAATATATTAATTAACAAGCAATTTGAACAGTATGCTCAAAAGCAGCAGGAACAATTTTCAGAAGACCTTGCAGAAAGTCTCCGATTGCAATATGATTCTGCTTCAAATGGCTGGAATGTCGATTATATACATGGCGTGGGTATGTACGCGTTAAACGATGGTTATATTATAAAATTGTACGATAAAAGCGGTGCGTCAGTATGGGATGCAGAAAATCATGATATGGAACAGTGCCACCAGATTATGAATTCTATCAGAACCAGGATGGAAAAAATACGTCCAAAGTTGAAGGGCGAATTCGTTACTAACCGGTATAACCTAGAGCAGGATGGCAGTTCAGTAGGATATGTTAACATAAGTCATTATGGGCCTTACTATTTTGATGAAAATGATTTCCGTTTTTTGGACTCACTTAATCGTATTCTTTTGGTAATTGGATTGATTTCTGTTTTAGGTGCGGCTCTGGCCGGGATTGTTTTTGCAAAAAGAATTTCTAATCCTATAGCGAAAACGACACAAATTACAAAAGAGATAGCTGAAGGAAATTATGAGATTCGTTTTGAATCCCAGATTAAAACAAAAGAACTTCATGAACTGATGCAGGCCGTCAATCATATGGCGGAAACACTAAAAAATCAGGAGAGACTGCGCAGAAGGCTGACAACAGATGTAGCACATGAACTGAGAACACCTTTGGCAAATGTATCCTCTCACCTCGAAGCGATTATAGAAGGGGTATGGGAACCGACAAATGAGCGTCTTCAGGGATGTTATGATGAAATAGAACGTATGACACAACTGGTTTCAGATTTGGAACGTCTCAGTCAGTCTGAAGCTGAATATTTCACGCTGGAGAAGGAGCCAGTTAAATTAAGGTCCCTTGCATCTACAGCCACCGAAGGGTTTGCTCAGGAGTTAGCTGCACGACATCTTACCTGCGTTGTGCAGGGTGAGGAATGTATCATACAGGCAGATGCGAGAAGAATACGGCAGATAATGGACAATTTATTATCAAATGCGATTAAATATTCTTATGAGGGTGGAGAAATATGTGTTGAAGTTTATGCTTCCAATGGCAACGGAATATTTCAGATTTCAGATAACGGGATTGGCGTTTTAGAAGAAGAGCTTCCGCTAATATTTGAGCGGTTTTACAGAACCGATAAGTCCAGAAGCCGTAAGACAGGGGGGAGTGGAATTGGACTGGCAATAGTAAAATCACTTGTTCAGGCACATGGAGGGAATGTTACGGCTAAAAGTGAATCAGGAAAAGGCAGCAGCTTTGTAGTATCTTTACCAATAGATTAAACTTAGTAATTATAGAGAAAAAGAATGGAGGGAATCTGATGTTAAAAGCAGAAAAATCAGAACTTCATGAAACTAACCAATATAAGGACCCTGCATTTCCTGTTGGAGCCTATACCGTGACTAAAGCTGGAATAACACCGGAGGGAAGAGGATATAGAGATCTTCACTGGCATGAAGAGCTGCAGTTAACTATGGTTCTTGAAGGTACAATGAAGATGAAAGTCAATACAGAGGAGTATTTAATTGAAAAGGGTGAGGCAATCTATATTAATCGTAATTTACTTCATATTACGACAGATCTGACTCAGGATGGGAAATATGTAAGTTTAAACTTTCCCGGCAAACTACTGGGTTTTTTTCCAGGAAGCAGAATGGAGCAAAATGACGTTATTCCATTTACTGTTAATTACCTTTTTTCAGCAGTGGTATTTAAAGCAGAAGTGTGTTGGCAGAAAGAAGTTCTGAATATTTTACTGGAAATAATAGAGATATTGACTAATAACAAAGAAAAAGGTCAGGAATATTTGATTTCTATTAATTTGACCAGAATCTGGCTGCTTATCATCAGCAATGTAAGAAAAGAGGTTAAGCCTCCTTCAAAAAGTTATGTAAGAAAGCAGCAGCGAATGCAGAATATGCTGTCTTACATTCATGAAAATTACATGAATGATTTAAAATTGGAACATATTGCGCAGTTAGTAAGTGTAAGTGTGGGAGAATGCTGCAGATGTTTTAGGGAGTTAGTGGGAACTAGTCCAAATCGCTATCTGCTGAATTATCGGATCACAAGAAGTATGGAACTGCTGAATACAACGTCTCTTTCTGTCACAGAAATTGCATTTGCTGTAGGATTTAATGATTTTAGTTATTTTATCCAGTGTTTTAAAAAGTCTGAAGGAATGACGCCCACAGAATATAGAAAACAAAAATGTTAAAATAATTATATTTTTGGGTTAAAAAATCGTGGATTATCCTGTCTTTTATTGTTAAAATATTTACAATAGACCTAAAATGTATTATGAAAATCCAAGGAGAAAGGGTAAAGGAGATTGAGTATGATCTATATAAGTGAAATAATGACATCGGCGCCTGTTAAGGGAAGGAATGGCACGGAAGATAAAGTATATGAATTATTGAATAAACTGAATATTTCTTATGAAAGAGTAGAAAATGATGTTGTAGAAACCATGGAAGAATGTAAAGAGATCGACCTTGCACTGGGAACAGAAATAAGAAAAAGCATCTTTCTGAGCAATGCAAAAAAAACAAGTTTTTTTTGGTAGTTCTTCCGGCAGATAAACAACTTGATACAGCTGCCCTTGCAAAAAAAATAGGTGTTGGAAAATTAACATTTGCATCAGAGGATAGTATGGTAAAACATCTGGGTACTCATCCAGGATCAGCAACCATAATGGGGCTGATCAATGATGATGATGAATATGTTCAGCTTATTATGGATAAGGCTGTAGCAGAAGCCGAGTGGTTTGGATGTAATCCAGGGAGAAATACAGCACATTTGAAGGTCAGCACAACAGATATATTAAAAAAGTTTCTTCCGCAGATTTATCATCAGGCAAAAATAATTGAATTGTAAAGCATAATAAATCCAGTAATTCTAAGGCGTACAATATGTGTATATGCTGAGGAATTGCTGGATTTCTTAATTTTGTTTTAATATGCAAATTAAAAAAAATAATGTACAAACTATATTAATAAAAATTTTATACAGTATTAGCACTCAACTATTGACAGTGCTAATAAACGGTGCTAATGTTATAGTAATGGTAGAACAAATAGTATAACATAACAAGGGGGTATTGCTATGAATATAAATAAGTTTACACAGAACTCACTTCAGGCAGTTCAGGGCTGTGAAAAAATTGCTTATGATTATGGAAATCAGGAAATTGCACAAGAACATCTCTTATATGCATTGATAACACAGGATGACAGTCTGATTATAAAATTACTTGAAAAAATGAATGTTCAGGAAACACTGTTGTTGAACCGTGTTGAGGAAGCCCTCAACAAACGTCCAAAGGTACAGGGCGGTCAGGTGTATGTGGGTCAGGATTTAAATAATGTTCTGATTCATGCTGAAGATGAGGCAAAGCAGATGGGGGATGAGTACGTCTCCGTAGAGCATTTATTTCTTTCTTTATTAAAATATGCCAGTCGTGAGCTGAAAGGGCTATACAAGGAATTTGGCATTAACAGAAACAATTTTCTGCAAGTATTATCTACAGTCAGGGGCAGTCAGCGTGTGACGAATGATAATCCGGAGGCAACATATGACACGTTAAATAAATACGGACAGGATCTGGTGGAACGAGCAAGAGATCAAAAATTAGATCCAGTAATCGGAAGAGATGAAGAAATCCGTAACCTAGTTCGAATACTCTCTCGAAAAACTAAGAACAATCCTGTATTGATCGGAGAACCGGGTGTAGGTAAGACCGCTGTGGTAGAAGGGCTTGCACAGCGTATTGTGAGAGGTGATGTTCCGGAAGGACTTAAGGATAAAACAGTCTTTTCGCTGGATATGGGTGCACTTGTAGCGGGGGCAAAATATAGAGGCGAATTCGAGGAACGTCTTAAGGCAGTTTTGGAGGAAGTGAAAAACAGTGATGGAAAAATTATACTGTTTATTGATGAACTTCATACGATTGTTGGAGCTGGTAAGACAGACGGGGCTATGGATGCCGGAAATATGTTGAAGCCTATGCTGGCAAGAGGGGAACTACACTGTATAGGAGCAACTACGCTGGATGAATATAGAAAGTATATTGAGAAAGATGCAGCTCTTGAAAGGCGGTTTCAGCCTGTTATGGTGGAAGAACCCACTGTGGAGGATGCTATATCCATTTTACGTGGATTAAAGGAACGCTATGAAGTTTTTCATGGAGTAAAAATTACGGACAGTGCGCTTGTTGCTGCGGCTGTACTTTCCAGCCGATATATATCTGACAGATTTTTACCAGATAAAGCCATTGATCTTGTGGATGAAGCATGTGCATTGATTAAGACTGAACTGGACTCTATGCCCACGGAACTGGATGAATTACGTCGCCGCATTATGCAGCTGGAGATTGAAGAAGAAGCGTTAAAAAAGGAAGAAGATCGTCTGAGCAAAGAGCGTCTGGAGCATTTACAGGAAGAACTGGCAGGACTGCGTGAAGTGTTTACTGGTAAAAAGGCTCAGTGGGACAACGAAAAGGCTTCAGTAGAACGAGTGCAGAAAGTAAGAGAAGAGATTGAGCAGGTAAATAACGAAATACAGAAAGCACAAAGAGAATATGATCTCAATAAGGCGGCAGAACTTCAATATGGGCGTCTTCCACAACTGCAGCAGCAGTTAGATCAAGAAGAAGACCGGCTGAAAGAAAAAGAAATGTCTTTGGTACATGAAGCTGTTACAGATGAAGAAATCGCGAGAATTATATCCCGCTGGACTGGAATTCCAGTGGCAAAACTAAATGAGAGCGAGCGCAGCAAAACACTGCATTTGGCTCAGGTTCTGCATAAACGAGTGATTGGACAGGAAGAAGGCGTAGAATTGGTGACGGAAGCAATTATCCGCTCTAAGGCAGGTATTAAGGATCCGTCAAAACCAATAGGCTCATTTCTGTTTCTGGGACCTACAGGGGTGGGAAAGACAGAACTGGCAAAAGCGCTTGCTGAGAGTCTTTTCGATGATGAAAACAATATGGTCAGAATCGACATGAGCGAGTATATGGAAAAATATTCTGTATCCAGGCTTATCGGGGCACCTCCGGGATATGTGGGATATGATGAAGGTGGCCAGCTGACAGAGTCAGTCAGAAGACGACCTTACTCAGTAGTACTCTTTGATGAAATTGAAAAGGCACATCCCGATGTATTCAATGTATTGCTTCAGGTACTTGATGATGGGCGTATTACGGACTCTCAAGGGCGTACAGTCGACTTTAAAAATACAATTCTTATTATGACATCCAATCTTGGGGCAAATTATCTATTGGAAGGCATTCGAGAAGACGGTACAATCGACGAAAAAAGTCAAAATCTTGTGATGAATGAACTGCGTGCTCGGTTCAGACCAGAATTTTTGAATCGTTTGGACGAAATCATTACGTTTAAACCATTGACGAAAACCAATATATATGCAATTATTGATTTGTTAATAGCAGATGTTAATAAGAGGCTTGCAGATAAAGAACTATCTATTGAATTAACAATACCGGCAAGAAAGCTTGTTGTTGAGGGGGGATTTGACCCGATGTATGGTGCAAGACCTTTGAAGCGATATTTGCAGAAAAACGTGGAGACTCTTGCAGCCAGACTGATTCTTACAGGCGATGTGGGAAGAGGAGATGTCATTCTGATCGATGTTTCTGATGAAACATTAGTGGCAAGAGTGAAAGGACAATTGGTTTCATGAGCCAGATTATTTTTCATATAGATGTCAATTCAGCATATTTGAGTTGGACAGCAGCAGAACAATTAAAAAAAGGTGCCAGGCAAGATATCCGAATGGTACCTTCCATTATAGGAGGGGACCAGAAGGCACGCAGAGGTGTGGTTCTTGCTAAATCCATACCAGCTAAGAAATATGGCATTCGCACGGGAGAACCTGTTGCGAATGCCTTTCGTAAGTGCCCGAATCTAATTATAGAACCCCCTGATCATAAAATGTACAGGGAAAAAAGCATTTTGCTGATGAATTACCTAAAAGAATATACAAATGAAATTGAGCAGGTAAGCGTGGACGAATGTTACATGGATTTCACACAGATTGCCTGGAAATATCCTTCCCCTGTAGAAGCTGCTTTAGTGATAAAAAATGGAATAAAAGACAAGTTTGAATTTACAGTGAATATAGGAATTTCTTCTAATAAGCTTTTGGCGAAGATGGCATCTGATTTTGAAAAACCGGATAAAATACACACTCTTTTTCCAGAAGAAATAAAATTAAAAATGTGGCCTCTCCCTTTAAAAGAACTATTTATGGCTGGGAATTCAAGTGTGGAAACATTAAAGAAATTAGAAATTTACACCATTGGAGATTTGGCAAGAGCCAAACCTGAATTGGTTTATCTGCATTTAAAAAGTCATGGAAAAAAGTTGTGGGAATTTGCTAACGGTATTGACCATTCATTCGTTCAGGCAGAACAGGCAGAAGCGAAAGGAATAGGGAGTTCAACCACATTGTCTGAGGATGCTAAGTCAGCAGAAGATGCAAAAGAAGTGTTCCAGGTTCTGTCGGCGCGTATTGGCAGCAGGCTGAGAAAATCAGGACAAAAGGCGTATATGGTGAGTATGGAAATCAAATACTATGATTTTCAGAATATATCACATCAGAAACAGCTTATCACTCCTACGGATGAGGACGATGTTCTTTATGAAACTGCCTGTCAGCTCTTTGATGAGACATGGGATGGGGAGCCGGTAAGACTGCTGGGTATACGAACGGCTAAGCTGGTGGATTCTTCAGAACCAATACAGCTCACTATTTTTGATCTGGATGTGCAAAACAAATAAATGCTGAATAAGATAATGAATGTAAGTTAGTAGAAAGAAGAAACAGGGAAGTGAAATGAAAGTAAAGAATTATAATATGGAACTAATTAGAACAGTTTCATTTGTTATGGTAGTTATCATACATGTATCTAATTATTTTTGCAGGGCATACGACCAGCTTGGAAAAGGAGAGTATTTGTTCTCCGTTGTACTGGATACGGTGGCTCGTGTGAGTGTACCTTGTTTTTTTATGTTAAGCGGGGCACTTTTACTTGGAAGAGTGGAAACAATTCAAAAGACAGGGATGCGTTTGCTGAGATTTATGGTTGTCTTAATATTCTGGAGTGCTGTATATTATTTTTTTAATATCTATTATATGGGCTCTTCTTATGATTTAAGTAATATATTTTATGTACCTACCGAATCTCATCTTTGGTATCTATATGCCATGATACCCATATATATGGTATTGCCTTTTTTTCAAGTCATGTGCCGGGGTATGAATCAAAAACTAGATATGCTTTTGATTGTTGTGGGAAGTTTTGCAGCAGTATTTACTTATTTTTCGTCACTTTTAAATGAAGAACCATATTATGACATTCCCATTATAGGTGATAAAGTATATGCTTTTTATTTTTTTCTGGGCTATTTTATCTGTAAATATAAAAATAAATTAAAAGGTCATCTGGGCAAATATCTGTGCATTTTTATGTGTAGTACAGCATTAAATATAGGAATAACAGTATGGCTGTCTTTTCAAAAAGGTGCTCATTATGAACGATTATTGGAATATGGATGTCCTCTTGTTATTATAAGCGGGGTTTCTTTCTTTTGTATACTGATGCAGCTTGGAAATGGAAATCTTCAGCTGAAAGATAAAACAAAAAGGCTGATTGATTTATGGTGCGGTTGTTCCTTTGGAATATATCTGATTCATATCTTGTTTTTAGACACTTACAAAAAATATATAGAGCCAGAACAGATATCGGCATGGATTGCAGTACCTGTACTTGTAATAGGAATTATATTGGTTTCTTTTCTGTGTGTTTATTTTATAAGAAAACTGCCCTTTGGGAGATATATTTCATAAATATTTCACGCTAGAGTTTTTGCAACCGGTGTCAGTTTGTGTTATTCTATATAGCATACACTAAGGGTTAAAAATCATCATTAAATAATAAAATAGAATGGATTATATTCAGGAGGAATTTTTATGAAACTGAGTCAGTTATTAGAACGACTGGAATATGAAGTAGTACAGGGGAGCGATGAAATTGAGATTACAACACTGATCAATGATTCCCGAAAAGTAGAAACAGGATCTGTATTTGTCTGTATTTCCGGTGCGGTGTCAGATGGACATAAATATATACATGATGTAGCAAAAAGGGGCGCTGCAGCAGTAATCGTGGAAAGAGATACAGAAGCACCTGCAGATGTAACCATAATCAGGGTTTCTGATACAAGATATGCGCTTGCCCTGATGTCAGCAGCATATTTTGGGTATCCCGGAGATAAATTGAGGATCATCGGAATTACTGGTACAAAAGGGAAAACCACAACTACATATATGATTAAATCTATTTTAGAAGAAGTTGGGCATAAGGTAGGGCTGATCGGAACGATAGAAACGATAATCGGGGATGAAAAAATACCTGCATCTAATACCACACCCGAATCTTATACTATTCACCAGTATTTTACCAGAATGGTAGAAGCCGGATGCGACAGCGTGGTCATGGAGGTTTCTTCTCAAGGGCTGATGCTTCACAGAACAGCAGGAATCCCATTTGAAATAGGAATTTTTACGAATCTTGGAAGAGATCATATAGGACCCAATGAACACAAAGATTTTGATGATTATAAACGTTGTAAGGGTATGCTTTTTCAACAGTGCAGACTGGGCATAGCTAATGTAGATGACATGTATTATCCAGATGTATTTGAGCAGTCCACCTGTAAAACAGAGACATTTGGGTTTTCAGAAAAAGCGGATTTAAAAGCTGTTGACACGCACTTGGTATCCAGACCGGGATACTTAGGAGTAGCTTATCATGTTACCGGTTTAATGGATTTTGATGTAGAGATAGATATTCCGGGTAAATTCAGTGTGTATAATTCTCTCACCGCCATAGCGGTATGCAGACATTTTAAAGTGCCTGTCGATAAGATTCAAAAAGCATTGAAAATAGCAAAGGTAAAAGGGCGGATTGAGATGATCAAGGTTTCCGATGATTTTACGCTGATGATTGATTATGCGCACAATGCAATGAGTCTGGAAAGCCTTCTTACGACATTGAAAGAATATAATCCCACCCGCCTTGTCTGCCTGTTCGGATGTGGGGGGAACCGTTCCCGGGAGAGGCGGTATGAAATGGGTGAAGTGTCTGGAAAACTTTCAGATTTAACCATTATCACATCTGACAATCCCAGAGATGAAGAGCCACAGGCAATTATTGACGATATTAAAACAGGGATTGCCAGAACAGAGGGGACATATGTTGAAATCTGTGACAGAAAAGAAGCTATACGTTACGCCATAAAACATGGCAGGCCTGGGGATGTAATTGTTCTTGCAGGTAAAGGGCATGAAGATTATCAGGAAATCAAAGGGGTAAAGCATCCGATGGATGAACGTGTGCTGATTGATGAGATTTTATCAGAAAGCTAAAGTAATCGAAAATATAGTTAAGCAGAGTTAAAGTAGGTGAAAATTGTTCATGTATGCGGATATTATCGTAGACATTACCCATGAAAAACTGGATAAAATATTTCAATATAAAATCCCCTCCCATTTGGAAGGGGAACTTTTGGTGGGAATGGAAGTACTGGTTCCCTTCGGAAAAGGTAACAGACAGATTAAGGGATATGTAGTAGGAATGTCTGACTACTGCGGATACGATGAGACCAAGATTAAACCTGTGCAGGATATTTCCCGCAATAGTATAGCTATTGAAGGAAAACTGGTTGCACTTGCAGCTTGGATGAAAGAACAGTACGGGGGAACTCTTATTCAATCATTGAAAACAGTTCTGCCTATAAAACAGAAGGAAAATGCCAAATTAAAAAAGAGGGTGCGGCTGATTCTGAGCAAAGAAGAAGGAAAGAAAAAGCTGGAGTTTTATCTTGACAAGAACCAAAGAGCAAGAGCCCGGCTTTTGGCGGCACTTCTGGATGAGACTGTTCTGGAATATGAATTGGTAACAAAAAAATTAAATATTTCTCTTGCAACAGTACGATCTCTGGAAGAACAGAATATACTTGTACTTGAGACTGAGCAGGTATATCGAAATCCGGTGAAGGGAGAAAAACGCATAGGCAGTATTAACTTTACCGAGGAACAAAAGCATGTGATTGATGTATTTTGGAAAGACTATATACAGGAAAAAAAAGGTACTTATTTGATTTACGGTGTTACGGGAAGTGGTAAGACAGAAGTATATATAGAAATGATACGACGTATTATTTCTATGGGAAAGCAGGCCATAGTCCTAATTCCGGAGATTGCACTGACTTATCAGACGGTCATGCGCTTCTACCAAAATTTTGGGGACAGGGTATCCATAATGAATTCCCGCCTATCAGCAGGAGAGCGGTATGATCAGATGATGCGCGCAAAGGAAGTCAAAATTGATGTGATGATCGGTCCTCGTTCAGCATTGTTTACCCCATTTCCAAAACTAGGTCTTATTGTAATAGATGAAGAACACGAAATGTCGTATAAGAGCGAACAGATTCCCAGATATCACGCCAGAGAAACTGCAGAGGCCAGAGCATCCATGGAAGGGGCAAGTGTTATTCTGGGATCAGCCACTCCTTCACTTGAAGCAATGTACAGAGCAAGAAACGGAAAATACTGTCTTCTTGAAATGAGAAACCGTTCTCAGATGCAGGATATGGCAAAGGTGTATACTATAGATCTGCGTGAAGAGTTAAAAGAAGGAAACCGCTCTATATTAAGCAGAAAGTTACAAGAGTTGATGGCTGACAGGCTGGAGAAGAAAGAGCAGATCATGCTGTTTCTGAATCGAAGGGGATATGCTGGGTTTATTTCCTGCAGGGAGTGCGGGCACGTGGTGAAATGTCCACATTGTGATGTGTCTCTGTCCTATCATAGAGGCGGGAAAATGGTGTGTCATTACTGTGGATACGAGGAGCCCAAAATGAACTTGTGTCCAAAATGCGGCTCAAGACATGTAGGTGAGTTTCGTGCAGGAACTCAGCAGATTGAAGAAATTGTAAAGAATCTGTTTCCATTGGCAAGAGTACTTCGGATGGATATGGATACCACACGCAAAAAAGATGGACATGAAAAGATTTTGTCCGCCTTTGCAAATGAGGAAGCAGATATTTTGGTGGGAACACAAATGATTGTTAAAGGACATGATTTCCCCAATGTAACGCTTGTGGGAGTATTGGCGGCAGATATGTCTCTGTATAGTGATGATTATCGAGCAGGAGAACGTACATTTCAGCTCTTGACACAAGCCGTGGGCAGAGCGGGGCGCGGAAGAAAACAAGGAGAGGCTGTTATTCAGACATACAGTCCCGAACATTATGGTATTCTTACTGCCGCAGCACAGGATTACGATGCGTTCTATGAAGAGGAAATTCAGTACAGGGGGCTGATGGGGTATCCGCCCGTGGAAAACCTTCTGGCTGTGCTGATCAGCAGTGAAGATGAATCTCATTTAGAAAAAGGATGCAGATATCTGAAGGAATATGCAATTCGCGTGCGAAAGTCTGACAGTATGGAAATTATAGGCCCCGCTGTACCTGGTGTAGGCAAAATAAATGACGTGTTTCGTAAAGTTATCTATCTGAAAGCCGAAAGATATGATACACTAATAAAAATGAAAAATTATCTGGAACAATACATTGAAGTGAATACCGGATTTCGTAAAATGCGAATACAATTTGATTTTAACCCAATGAACATTTTTTAAATAGAGCAGATAAAGAGGATAATGGAGGCATATATGGCAATCAGAGAAGTCAGAGAAATCGGAGATGAAATTTTAACAAAACAGTGTAAAGATGTAACAAAAATGACTCTTCGCACGAAAATATTAATTGAAGATATGCTAGATACAATGTATGAAAAATGCGGGGTTGGGCTTGCGGCTCCACAGGTAGGTGTCTTGAAAAATATAGTTGTAATTGATGTAGGTGAGGGGCCTATTGTGTTGATTAACCCTGAAATAATAGAGACATCAGGAGAACAGACTGGAGAGGAAGGCTGTCTTAGTGTACCTGGGAAATGGGGTATAGTAACCAGACCAGACTATGTAAAAGTACGTGCGTATAATGAGGATATGGAGAAAGTGGAAATAGAAGGCGAAGGTCTGCTGGCCAGAGCTTTCTGTCATGAAATAGATCACTTGTCAGGTAATCTTTATATTGATAAAGTGGAGGATGGTCTGCATGATGTGCAAAGTGAGGAGGATGAAGAGTAGATGAAAGTGATTTTCATGGGAACTCCAGATTTTGCAGTGGGAACATTAAAGGCACTGGTAAATGCCGGACATGAGGTATGTCTTGCAGTAACGCAGCCTGATAAACCCAAAGGCAGGGGGAAAGAAGTACAGTTCCCCCCAGTAAAATCGGCAGCGCTGGAACTGGATATACCAGTTTATCAGCCGGTCAGGGTGAGAAGACCTGAGTGTGTGGAAGAACTGCTAAAATATCAGGCTGATGTTATTGTTGTCGTGGCATTTGGCCAGATTCTTCCCAAAGAAATATTAGAAATGACGCCTTTTGGCTGCATTAATGTACATGCGTCTTTATTGCCTAAATACAGAGGAGCAGCCCCTATTCAATGGGCTATCCTTGAAGGTGAGGCTGTAACCGGGGTCACAACCATGCAGATGGATGAAGGACTGGATACCGGAGACATGATATTAAAGACGGAGGTGCCTATAGAGGCCGATGAGACCGGAGAAAGTCTTCATGACAAACTTGCACAAGCAGGAGCAGAACTTTGTGTTGAGACTTTGGAACAATTGAAAAAGGGAAATATTCAGGCGGAGAAACAGGGTGAAAGTCCTACGATATATGCGAAAATGCTGGATAAGAAGATGGGAAATATTGATTGGGATATGCCGGCAATCAACATTGAAAGACTAGTACGCGGATTAAATTCATGGCCAAGTGCATATACCTGCTGGGAAAATAAGATACTAAAAATATGGCAGGCAGAAGTGGAGAAAAAGAATCAATCCAATATGGCAGCCGCACCTGGAACAGTAATACGTATAGATAAAGATAGTTTTACTGTGCAGACAGGAAGCGGGCAGCTTTGTATCAGAGAGCTGCAGATTTCCGGAAAAAAGAGAATGTCAGTAAGTGCTTTTCTGAGGGGGTATACACTGAAAACAGGTACTGTATTTACAAAGGAATAAAAAAGTAAACAGAACCGTATGCGCAAAATAGGAGGGATAATTATGTTTTATTATGACTCAACATATATACTTGTTTTAATTGGAGCAGCTATATGTCTTTTGGCTTCGGGACGGGTAAAAAACGTTTATGCAAAATATGCACAGGTACGCAGCCGTTCAGGCATGACCGGACGTGAGGCAGCGGAAAAAATATTGAGAGCTAACGGCATATATGATGTGAACGTGCAGCATATAACAGGCGCACTGACTGATCATTATGATCCGAGAAATAAAGTACTAAGTTTGTCAGATGCTACTTACCAGTCAACATCTGTTGCTGCGGTAGGTGTTGCTGCTCATGAATGTGGTCATGCTGTGCAGCACGATCAGGGTTATCTTCCGTTAAGAATACGAGGAGCACTGGTGCCGGTTGCTAATTTTGGTTCTATGGCTGCATGGCCATTGATTATTATTGGTCTGTTTATTCGGAGTAATGCCTCTTTTATATTGATTAATCTTGGGATTCTCCTTTTTTCAGCTGCTGTGCTGTTCCAGCTTGTTACACTTCCGGTGGAAATCAATGCATCCAGAAGAGCAGTAAAGGCTCTGGAAACTACCGGGATATTATATCCCGAAGAAATAGACGCTACTAAAGAAGTGCTGAGAGCAGCCGCACTGACGTATGTGGCAAGTGCTGCATCAATGGTACTACAGTTGTTGAGACTGTTTTTTATCAGTGGCCGCAGGCGTAATTAGCAGGAGGAAATAAAATGACAAAACCGTTAGGCGAGCGGGAAATAGTACTGGGGATTTTGTTGGACATTACAGAGAATGATGTTTACAGTCATATTGCGCTGAACAATGTATTAAGCAAATATCAGTATCTAGATAAAAAGGAACGTGCATTTATTACAAGGGTAACTGAAGGAACCTTGGAGCATATGATTGAAATTGATTATATCTTGAATCAGTTTTCAAAAGTTAAAGTAACAAAAATGAAACCGGTTATCCGCAATATTCTGCGAAGTGCTGTATATCAGCTTAAATATATGGACAGTGTGCCAGATTCTGCTGTTTGCAATGAAGCGGTAAAACTGGCAGTGAAAAAAGGGTTTGGCTCATTAAGAGGGTTTGTAAACGGTGTGCTTCGTAACACTGCACGAAATCTGGATGAGGTAGAATACCCCAAGGATATAGTGTCAGGGTTATCTGTTCGGTATTCTATGCCTGAATGGATTTTAAGGAAATGGCTGTTGGAATATGATGAAGATACAGTGAAAATAATTCTGCAGGATTTTCAAAAAGAAAAACCGGTAACAATAAGATGTAATCTGAACCGTATATCACCAGATGAACTTGTGGAAAAATTAAGTGCAGAAGGGGTGATTGTCAAAAAAAGCCCTTATCTACCTTATGCTTTTACTATTACAGGATATGATTATCTTGGCAGCTTAACAAGTTTTCAGGATGGCCTGTTTGCAGTACAAGATGTCAGTTCTATGTTTGTAGGTGAAATAGCAGCCCCAAAAGAAAATGATTACATTATAGATGTGTGTGCTGCCCCAGGGGGGAAGGCTGCTCATCTTGCTGATAAAATGATGGGGACGGGACACGTGGAGGCACGGGATCTTACCGAATATAAAACCTCTCTCATTCAGGATAATATCAATAGAATGCAGATGAAAAACATATCAGCTGTATTACAGGATGCAGTGGTACTAGATCAGGCATCTATAGAAAAAGCGGATATTGTAATTGCAGATCTACCTTGTTCGGGACTTGGAGTATTAGGAAGAAAAACAGATTTAAAATACAAAATTTCAGAAGAGCAGACAGAAGAATTAGCCGAGCTTCAACGCAACATATTGAATATTGTGTGCCAGTATGTAAAACCTGGTGGAAATCTAATCTACAGTACTTGTACAATAAATAAAGCAGAAAATAGTGATAATGTGAACTGGTTTTTGGAGAACCATTCTGAATATGAACTAGACTCAATACAGAATAATGTATGCAGTGAATTACATGATGCAATCCAAGCGGAAGGAAAAATGCAGCTTTTACCGGGAATGTTTAATTGTGACGGCTTTTATATTGCCAGATTAAAAAAGAGAGGCAAGAAATAATGAAGAAGGATATTCTTTCATATACATACAAACAATTACAAAACGAACTTGCAGATATGGGAGAAAAGAAATTTCGTGCCAGGCAGGTGTATGAATGGCTTCATGTACGACTTGCTGATAGTTTTGATGAGATGACAAATTTATCAAAACAGCTCAGAGAAAAACTTGATGCAGGGTATCAGATTATTCAGGTAAATATGCTGGAACGGCAGGATTCATCTATAGATGGAACCAATAAGTTTTTGTTTCAACTTTATGACGGAAATATTGTAGAAAGTGTTCTTATGCGCTATAAACATGGAAATTCTGTTTGCATATCTTCTCAGGTCGGCTGCAGAATGGGGTGTCGGTTTTGTGCATCAACTATTGATGGTCTTGCCAGAAACCTTTTTCCTTCTGAAATGCTGGGTCAGATATATCAAATCCAAAAGATAATTAAAGAACGGGTTTCCAACGTGGTCATTATGGGGACAGGTGAACCACTGGATAATTATAATCATTTTATTCGATTTATCCGGCTTTTGACGGACGAAAACGGACTTCACATAAGTCAGAGAAACATCACTGTTTCCACCTGTGGAATCGTTCCCCGTATGCTTGAACTTGCAGATGAAAATCTTCAGATAACACTTGCCCTTTCACTTCATGGGGCAAATCAGGAAAAGCGAAGCCAGCTCATGCCGGTTGCTAACAGATATAAACTGCAGGAGGTTTTGGATGCATGTGATGAATATTTCCGAAAGACAAACAGGAGAGTCACCTTTGAATATAGTCTGGTGCATGGTGTAAATGATACAGATGAAGATGCAGAGGAACTAATCAAAATACTGAAGCCTAGAAACTGTCACCTTAATCTCATACCGGTAAATCCCATAAAAGAGCGTTCATTTGATAGACCAAGCAGGAAAAATGCATTGAATTTTAAAAATAAACTTGAAAAACGCGGAATAAATGTTACTATAAGAAGGGAAATGGGCGCAGACATCGATGGAGCCTGCGGACAACTCAGACGTCGTTACGTTCAGTCAAACAAAGAATAAAGGAGATATGCTATGAAGACATTTTCCATTACAGATGTTGGGATGGTAAGACAAGTAAATCAAGATTATGTCTATACAACAAATAATCCACTAGGACCTCTCCCGAACCTGTTTGTAGTAGCTGACGGCATGGGCGGTCATCAGGCCGGTGACTATGCCTCAAAATATACGGTAGAAGTGTTAAAAAGAGAATTGAAACAAAGTGATGAGACTGACTTAGAAAAGGCTCTTGTGTCTGCGATAAAGATTGCAAATCGTGAAATCATTAAAGCGGCTTCACAGGATTCTCATTTAAAGGGGATGGGAACCACTGTGGTTGTAGCAACAATTGTGAATCAAATGATGTATTTTGCAAATGTGGGAGACAGCAGGCTTTATCTTATTAATCAAGGAATTGTACAGTTGACTAAAGACCACTCACTTGTTGAGGAAATGGTGCGCCTTGGGGGTATTAAACCAGAGGAGGCAAAACATCACCCTGATAAAAATATTATTACCAGGGCAATTGGAGCTAAAGACAGTGTAGAAGTGGACTTTTATGAACATCGTTTGAAAAAGGGAGACATTATTTTAATGTGTACAGACGGTTTAAGCAATATGGTTGAAGATGAAGAGCTTTTTCATATTGTACAGGGGGGCAGAGATATTGTGGAATCCGCAGAATCTCTGGCAGAAACAGCAAAAGAAAACGGCGGAACAGATAATATAGGGATTGTTTTGGTCGAGCCGTTTGCAGATGAGGTGAGTATATGTTAAAAGAAGGGGTATTTTTAGGGAAACGCTATGAAATATTGAGTCGTATTGGCTCAGGTGGCATGGCTGACGTTTATAAAGGAAAAGATCATAAGCTTAACCGCTATGTGGCAATAAAAGTGTTAAAAAGTGATTACCGGACAGATGAGATTTTCATTCAAAAGTTTTTAAGTGAAGCACAGGCAGCAGCAGGTCTGATGCATCCTAATGTGGTAAATGTTTATGATGTGGGTCAGGACCGCGGGCTGTACTATATGGTCATGGAGCTTGTGGAAGGGATCACGCTAAAGGAATATATTGAAAAAAAGGGAAGACTCACCCCAAAAGAGACAATCAGCATTTCTATTCAAATGGTAACAGGGATACAAGCTGCGCACAATCAACATATCGTCCACAGAGATATTAAGCCTCAGAATATTATTATCTCGAAAGAAGGAAAAGTTAAAGTTACCGATTTTGGTATCGCCAGAGCAACTACTTCAACAAACACCATTAGTGCAAATGTAATGGGATCAGTACATTATACGTCTCCGGAACAGGCCAGAGGTGGTATTGTTGACGAAAAAAGTGATATTTATTCGGCCGGTGTAACCATGTACGAGATGATTACTGGACATGTTCCCTTTGATGGTGATTCCACTGTGACTGTTGCATTAAAGCATTTGCAGGAGGAAATCATATCCCCCGCAGAGGAAGTTCCGGACATTCCGTACAGTCTGGAATGTATCATTATGAAGTGTACGCAGAAAAATCCTGAGCGCAGATATTTTAAATGTCAGGATTTGATTCTGGACTTAAAACGTTCTCTGGTAAATCCGGAAGGTGATTTTGTGAATATGTCACCTTATAGATCAAGTTCAGATACTACCGTGATGATGTCTACAGAAGAAATGGAACGTATACAGGAACGAGAGTATCAGTCAACAGAAGATTATGATGATGAAGATTACGATGATAATTATGATGATGATTATGATGATGATGATTATGAGAGCGATGATGATTACGATAACAATAGGAAAAAAAGCGATATAGATCCCAATACAAAAAGGATCATGAAGATACTCATGATTGTAGCAGGGGTAATTATTGCCATCGCTTTAATCTTTATGATAGGAAAAGCAGCAGGTCTATTTAAAATGGGGTCTGGACTAAGCCAGACAGAAACCCAAAGTCAGGTGTCAGTGCCAAATTTAGTTGGACTTACAGAGGATGAAGCAAAAGCAGCTCTGGACAAGAAAAATCTTGGATATTATGTATCAGGCCGGGAGGCTTCAGAAAAGTATGACGAGGGGATTATTGTCAGACAGGAGACTTCTGCAAAGAAGAAAGTAGCAAAGAATACCCAGATCAATGTTGTAGTTAGTACTGGTAAAGAGGAGAAGACAGTACAGGTTCCGGATGTATTAGGACGAGATGAGGCAGAGGCACAGAAAATGCTTGAAGATCAGGGACTTGTGGTGGCAGACTCTGAAGCTAAATATAGCAATGAGGTAGAAGAAGGCAAAGTAATTTCAACAAATCCGGCTTCAGGGGCAGAAGTTAAAGAGGGATCCAAAGTAACTATGGTAGTGAGCCTGGGTGCTGAAAAAGCTACGGTTCCTGGTATTACAGGTTTGGCTGCGGCAGATGCAGATGCTGCACTATCAGCGGCAGGCTTAATTACAGGAAATGTAAGTGAAGAATATAGTGACCAATATGAGGCAGGCATTGTTATCTCTCAGAAAACAAAAGCGGATAAAAAAGTCTCACAGGGTACAGCTGTTGATTATGTGATCAGTAAAGGTCCTAAAATAGAGATGGTAAATGTTTCAGCTCTGACAAACAAGACTGAAGATGCCGCGAAACAAGCCTTGACAGATGCTGGCCTGACAGTGGGAAATGTAACATATGAAAACAGCAGTGTTACTGCCGGGTATGTTATATCTCAGTCTGCGTCACCAGGCAGTCAGTTGGAAAAGGGAACTGCAGTGGATTTTGTAGTGAGCCTTGGACCAGAACAGCCTACTGTACCAGATGATTCAAACAATACCGGAGGCAGCGGAAATGGCACAGATACAGGAGATGAGACAGAAGGTCAGTAAACATATGCAGGGAAAGATTATTAAAGGAATTGCCGGATTCTACTACGTTCACGTGGTGGAATCCGGTATTTATGAATGTAAAGCTAAAGGAGTTTTCCGAAAGGAAAAAATAAAACCTCTTGTTGGTGACGATGTAAAAATAGAAGTTTTGGATGAAGCAGCAAAAGAGGGAAATATTATAGAAGTACATCTTAGAAAAAACGAGTTGATTCGTCCTGCAGTTGCGAACATTGATCAGGCTCTGGTAGTATTTGCGGTAACAGAACCTGAGCCTCATTTTAATTTGCTGGATAGATTTCTGGTGATGATGGAAAGTAAAAATATTAATGTTATATTATGTTTCAATAAAAAAGATATTGCAACACTTCCTGAGCTTTCACGGCTTCAGGAGATTTATCGTGCCTGTGGATATCAGGTGATTTTTACCAGTGCACTTGAACAGGAAAATATTGTTACGGTAAATGAGGTATTGTATGGAAAAACTACAGTTATTGCAGGCCCGTCAGGTGTAGGCAAATCATCTTTAATTAATCTACTGCAATCCGAAATTCAAATGGAGACGGGAACTATCAGTAAAAAAATTTCCAGAGGAAAACATACAACCAGACATTCAGAACTGATTACCATAGACAATAAAACATATATTATGGATACTCCAGGATTCAGTTCTTTGTATGTAAATGATTTTGATAAAAGTGAACTTAAATATCATTTTAGAGAATTTGATAAATATGAAGGTAAGTGCAGATTCAGCAGTTGTAATCACATTCACGAACCGGGATGTGCAGTTAAAAAGGCTGTAGAGGCAGGAGATATACATCAGGTAAGATATACAGATTATCTGGAGATGTATCAGGAATTACAAGGAAAGAAGAGGTATTAAAAAGATGAGGAATGTATTGGCACCATCCATATTATCAGCGGATTTTAAAATTTTAGGGGAACAAATCAGTATTACAGCAGTAAATGGAGCAGAGTATCTTCATTTTGATGTAATGGACGGGATGTTTGTCCCCAGTATTTCTTTTGGTATGCCGGTGTTAAAGTCTATACAAGGGGTTACGTCACAGGTAATGGATGCCCACCTTATGGTGACGGATCCTATTCGTTATGTTGATGCATTTCAGCAGGCAGGAGCTGATTTTGTGACTGTACATCTTGAAGCATGTGATGACATTTTTGCTGTACTGGATAAGATTCACTGTTGTGGAATGAAGGCTGGGGTTTCCATAAAACCATCCACCCCTGTTGAAAAGCTGATTCCTGTTCTGGATAAGGCGGAGATGTTTTTGATTATGAGTGTAGAGCCGGGATTCGGAGGACAGGCCTTTATTCCAGAATCTTTAGAAAAAATTAAAACATTGCGGAATTTGCTGGATGAAAAGAATCTTGATGCAGATATAGAAGTAGATGGCGGTATATACCTTACAAATGTTAAAGAAGTGTTAGCTGCAGGTGCAAATGTAATCGTAGCAGGTTCTGCTGTGTTTAATGGTAATATTGAGGAGAATGTAAAGGGATTTATGGAGATATTAAAAGCAAATGAATAAACGTACGGTAATTGTATCTGGTGGTCATCTGGATGAAAAATTTGCTGCCGGGATTTTAAATGATGAGAATACGGAATTTATTATTGGTGTGGACAGAGGACTTATCTTTCTATATGAGCATGAAATTCTTCCCGATTATATAGTAGGAGACTTTGATAGTGCACCAGAGGAAATAGTCACCTATTATCGGGAAAAAACGAAAGTTCCAGTCAGAGAATTTAACCCAGTGAAAGATGCCTCTGATACTGAAATTGCGCTTAGATTGTGCCTGGATCTTCACCGTAAAAATATATTGATTCTTGGAGCAACAGGTACGCGGATAGATCATGTATGGGCAAATGTGCAGATGCTGAAAATTGCTTTAGATTCAGGTGCTGATGCCAAAATTTTGGATATGCATAATCAAATACGCCTTCTCAATCAAAGCATTGTATTAAAAAAAGAAGAAGCTTTTGGTCCATACTTTTCTGTTTTCCCGTTGGGAAATGCCGTGGAGGACTTTAATTTGGAAGGTGCTAAATATCCCCTTACTCACCATACCCTGACTGCATATAACAGTCTGTGTGTCAGCAATGAAATCGAGCAGGATGAGGTGAAAATTTCTTTTCCTTACGGTATCGTTATTCTGATGGAAACAAAGGATTGAGGAATAAAAACATAGTTTAAATTAAATCAGATAAATCGGTTGCAAGGAGGTTAATAATGGATTATACAGATATTAACGCAAAGACAATCGATCGTTGGATTAAAAATGGCTGGGAGTGGGGAGTTCCTATTTCCCACAAACAATATGAAGAAGCTAAAAAGGGAGCGTGGGACATGCTTTTAACGCCTGTGAAACCAGTGCCTAAAGAATGGTATCCAGACTTGAAAGGAAAAAAAGTTCTAGGTCTTGCTTCAGGCGGTGGACAGCAGATGCCCATTTTTGCTGCAATGGGTGCCAAGTGCACAGTTCTGGATTATTCAGAGAACCAAATTGCAAGCGAAAAAGTTGTAGCTAAAAGAGAAGGTTATAGTATTAATACTTTTAGAGCTGATATGACAAAGCCGCTCCCGTTTGATAACGATTCATTTGATTTGATCTTTCATCCTGTGTCTAATTGTTATATTGAAAATGTAATGCATGTTTGGAGAGAATGTTTTCGTATTCTGAAAAAAGGTGGAAGATTAATGTCTGGTTTGGACAATGGAGTTAATTTTCTTTTTGGAGAGGAGAGCGAAAGAGAGATAAAATATAAGCTCCCTTTTAATCCATTACAAAATAAAGAACTGTTAACTATGCTGAAAAATGAAGATTCGGGGATTCAGTTTTCACATACTTTGGAGGAACAAATCCGGGGCCAAATAAAGGCGGGATTTACCATTTTAGATCTCTATGAAGACACGAATCGTGAAGGTGTTCTAAAGGAGTATGGTGTTCCTACATTTTGGGCAACATTGTCTTTAAAATAGGGGTGAATTGTGTGAATATTAGTGATGTGTATAAAAATTATTATAGGCATATATATAATTATGCCTTGAAATTGACCTGTCATCCTGAGGATGCTCTTGATGTCACACAGGATACTTTTCTAAAGGCAATGGAAAAACTGGATACTTTGGAGAACGAACCGGCACTTGCCGGCTGGTTAAGGGTAATTTGTTTTCATGAATTTATAAATAAAACAAAAAGGGAGCCCAATAAGTATTTTACAGAACCAATTGACTGGGCAACATTAGAAAATGAGGGAAGTCTTTTTTTGAATCCACCAGTTCAACCAGAAGATGAAATCGTTGTACAAGAGGAAATTAAAGATTTACAGAATGGCTGCTTTTTAGCAATGGTGCGCAAATTGACCCTGCATCAGAGGATTGTATTTTCATTGTCGGATATGTATGGACTGCCCATTGATTTTATTGCAGATCTGCTGGGCATTACTCAAGGTGCGGCAAAAGGTTTGCTGTATCGAGCCAGGATGAATATAGATTCTTTTTTTTCCGACCATTGTAGTATCCTATATGAAAGTAATCCCTGTTCCTGTAAAGCATGGATTACTTTTTCAACGAACCGTTCTAATTTACAAAAGCAGACAAAACGTCTGATAGAGAGATTAGACTATAATCATAAGCAGTATAAATACAATAGTGATGTGAGAAAAAAGGTTCAGTATCTATATGGTCATATGCCGGAGCAGAAACCTGATGATGAATGGTATTCTAAAGTTTTGTTAATATTATCGGATTTAGAAAAATGATATATATTTTTCTGTTTCGTATCTTTTGCATTTTTATGTTGTCTATATATATGTAACAAGTATAAAGGATGATAAAAGAAAGGATGCAGAATGATGAAAAAGGTATCAACTGGATTTGAACTGTTAATGAATGAAACTGACGGGATAGGGGAGGCATTTATGAATGCGGTGTCTACACTGTCAAAAAAGAGTGCTCTCGATAAAAAAACACATGAATTGGCTTATATTTCTGTACTTGTTTCAACAAGGATGTACAGCGGATTAACATTTCACATTCAACAGGCAATTGAGTTTGGCGCGAGTATAGAGGAAATAAAAAGTGCCTTGCTTCTTCCTATGCCGGTTGTTGGCATTCAAGTTACGGAGGCACTTCCATACTTAGCTGATATTCTGGAAAAATAGAAGGGAAATGTTATTATGGAAAAGCTGTCTGATCTGCCGAATATTGGAAGAGATACAGAAATGAGATTACGAGAGACAGGCATACGAACTCCTGAGGAATTGAAAAAAATCGGTGCCGAGCAAGCATGGTTAAGTATACAAAAGTTTGATAAAAATGTCTGCCTAAATCGATTACTGGGACTGGAAGGTGCCATTCTTGGAATAAAAAAGAATGGTATTTCAAAAGAACGTAAATTAGAGCTAAAAGAGTTTTTTTCTCAGAACAAAGTGCAGAAGTAAAAGTTATCTTGACATTACGTAATCATTTGATAGAATGAACATGTACCCCTTAAGGTATTGGAGGTGTTAAGATGATACAATGTATGGATGCTGATAATTTGCATCGCAGATTAAAGAAGATCATCGGACAAGTACAGGCGATTGATAAAATGATTGATGAAGATGTACCTTGTGAAGATGTACTGGCGCAGATAAATGCAGCAAAATCAGCTTTGCACAGAGCAGGGCAGGTGGTATTGGAAGGACATATTAACCACTGTGTAAGAGACGGTATTGAACATGGTGACGCAGATAAGACGATCGAAAACTTTACAAAAGCAGTAGAACGCTTTGCAAATATGTCGTAGGAATAAAATAAATGGTAAGAACAGCTTTTTAATTAAAAATTAATAGGCTGTTTTTTTTACATTTTATTGACAACATATACCCCTATAGGTATAATATACCCATACCCCAATGGGTATATGGGAGGGCATATGAAGTCTTTAATAGAAAAATTAACAGAAATATCAGAGCTTGGGGGCACAAAAAAAGATATCAGCTTTTTAATCATCTCTGGGGTGAGCTTACTGATCAGTATATTTGATCTTTTGCCTCTTCCATTTGATGCGGCATGGATTGCCATTATTCTCTGCGGGGTCCCCATTATTGCAGGTGCTGTAATCGGACTTTTGAAGGAGTTTGATATTAAAGCAGATGTACTTGTGTCTCTTGCGCTGATTGCATCTATTCTTATTGGTGAGAACTTTGCAGCAGGAGAGGTGGCTTTTATTATGCAGCTGGGGGCAATGTTAGAAGAGCTTACGGTTTCAAAAGCCAGAGCAGGAATTGAAAAACTGGTGAATCTGACACCGAGAACAGCCAGAGTAATCAACGGTCAAAAAGAAAGAGTGTTACCGGCAAAGGAGGTTGAAACAGGTAATCTTCTCCGAGTTCTTCCAGGGGAGACCATTCCTGTAGATGGAATTATTGTTTCCGGACAGACTTCAATAAATCAGGCGGTAATGACAGGTGAATCACTACCAGTGGACAAAGTGCCGGGGGATGAGGTGTCCAGTGGAACAGTGAACCAGTTTGGTGTATTTGAAATGAAGGCAACAAAGGTAGGAGAGGATAGTTCTATTCAGAGAATGATTCGTCTTGTACAGTCCGCTGATGCCCAGAAAGCAAAAATCGTTGGGCTTGCTGATCGCTGGGCAACGTGGATTGTAGTAATTGCATTAATTTCAGCAGAATTGACCTGGATAGTTACAGCTGAAATAATCAGAGCAGTTACTATTTTGGTTGTTTTTTGTCCCTGTGCTCTTGTCCTTGCGACCCCAACTGCAATTATGGCGGCTATTGGAAATGCAACACGCCATGGCTTTCTTGTCAAAGAAGGCGATGCATTAGAACGTCTTGCAGAGGTTACAAAAATAGCATTTGATAAGACTGGTACACTGACGTATGGCATGCCGAAAGTGATTTGTGTTAAAAGTCATTCTGCAGATTATACAGATGATGAACTTTACCTGCTTGCAGCCTCTGTGGAACAGTTTTCCGAGCATCCACTTGGTAAAGCAGTTGCGACCAGTTATCAGCGTGAACAGAAGCACTCACTTCTGACGGTGAGTGATTTTATGATGATACCCGGGCAGGGAGTATGTGCAAAACATAATGCAATTTCTGTTTTTGTGGGTAATGAAAAACTTTTTTCTGAGGAGAAAGTTATTATTTCAAAAGAGTATATAAAAGAGGCTCAAGAATATTTAAAAAAAGGCAGTACCTTAGTATATGTGTCTGTTGACTTTAAGTATGCAGGTTATCTGGTATTATCTGATACGATCCGAAAAGAAAGCAGAGAAATGATCGGACAGATTAAAGAAAACAAAGTGGAACCTGTTTTGCTTACCGGTGATCACAAAAATGCAGCAGGAACTATTGCAGAAGAATTGGGAATTACATACGTAAATGCTGAATGTTTACCGGAGGATAAGCTAAGACATATAGAAGGTTACCAAAAGAATTATGAGAAAGTATGTATGATTGGTGATGGGGTAAACGATGCACCGGCATTAAAAATGGCAGATGTGGGTATTGCTATGGGCGGTATAGGAAGTGATATCGCAGTTGATGCGGCTGATATTGTTCTGGTAAATGATGATGTGATGGAACTGCCACATTTAATCGCACTGTCAAAACGGATGATGTTCACCATTAAGTGTAACTTGACTTTTTCTATGGCACTTAATTTTCTAGCAATTGCACTTGCCATAACCGGGATATTGAATCCTGTATTTGGAGCACTGGTTCATAATGCAGGTTCTGTAGTTGTAATTACAAATTCAGCATTATTATTAAAATGGAGGAATTTCAACTGACTAAATAATCAGAATATAATCGAACAAAAAAAGGGGGATGTTGCATTAATTACTTAGTGCGATATGCCCTGTTTTTGTATATATTACTAAATACAAAGTGAAAAAAGATAAGATATATATATAAATGTTATAGATTGACATAAAAATATCAATTGGTTTGTTTAATTCTACACGGTTATAATAAAAATAGTATATTCTTATGAAATTTATAAAAAGGAGAGAAAAGGATGGAAAAATATGTAGAATTCCAACGTAAGGGAATGACGCTTAGAGGAATGTTACATTTACCAGATAATTATACTGGTAAACCACCAATTGCTGTGCTCTTACATGGATTTGGAGGGGATCGAAATGCGGCAAATTATGCATTGACATCTCTATCACGTAGCCTTGCCAAAAGTGGAATAGCAAGTGTTCGCTTTGATTTTCTGTGTAATGGTGAAAGTGACGGTGAATTTGTTGATATGACCATATCTGGTGAAATTGAGGATGCTTGTTCTATATTAGAATATGTTGCTTCTCTTGACGAGGTAGATGCCAGTCGTATTGCCTTATTTGGTCTTAGTATGGGAGGAGCGGTGGCGGCAGTAGCCGCATCCAGAAAGAAAGAATTAGTAAAAGCACTTTGTCTTTGCTGTCCTGCATCCAATGCATCTGAAGATGCACGTAATAAAAAAGTCAAAGGGGTAGATATATCAGATATTTTAGAAAAAGGATATTGTGACATTGGAGGTATTGCAATCGGAAAAGCGTTTTATGAGGATGCAATTGGAGTAGACTTTTATGAGCTTGCCCGTGGATTTAACGGAAATGTTTTTATTGTACATGGTGATAAAGATGTTATTGCACCACTTGAAAACTCTAAAAAATATCTCAAGCTTTATGGAGAAAAGGCCAGGCTTTTTGCTGTAGAGGGAGGCGACCACAGCTTTACAAATTTACCTGCTAACAAGAAGCGTATTCAGTTAATTGTTGACTATCTGACAGAAGTTCTATAAAGATAAAAGGAGGATTTGAAATGCTTGAGGCATATATGGCACTTTTCATGATTATCGTTGTGTTAGTGCTTATACTAACCAAAAAGATTCCGATGAATTTTGTTATGTTTGTAGTACCTATTGTATGTGGTCTTTTATTGGGGTTTTCAATAAAAGAGTTAAGCAGCGTTATTGTGTCACAGTTTAATTCTATTATGCAGTCAGCAGGTTATCTGCTATTATTCGGCAACATATATTTTGGTATGCTCAATGAAAGTGGTATGTTTGATGTTATTATCAATCGATTGATTACTCTTTTAGGCAAGCGGATGAATGTTGTTGTTATTGCAATGTTTACTACCTTCATAGGAGTAATTGGCTATTTGACTGCCAATTTCAGTACGGTTTATTTATTGTGTTTCCCACTTATGCTACCGTTATATAAAAAATTTGATTTTGATAAAGAGGCGGCTTTTTACATTTGCCAGACGGCCTGCGTATTGGTTGGTTTTTTACCGTGGGGAATTGGTATTGCTTATACAGCAGCGGCTGCTGGACTTGACTCAATGGAGTTAGCAAATGCATCTATTCCATGGGGATTGTGTGTAATTCCAACGATTATTTTGCAGTGGATTTATTTTTCAATGCGTCATAAAAAGATACATGGGACATTGGGATTACCTAATAATTATCAAAGTGATGTAGAAATAGTTGAAAACAGTGAAAGAGCAAATGCCCGTCCTAAGCTTTTTTGGATCAATTTTATTGTCTTTATTATAGCTATGATTGGACTGATGGTATTTCAGTTATCGGGATGGCTGGTATTTTTGCTTGCGTCAATTGTGACAGCAATGATCAATTATCCAAAAAATTATGGGGAAATCTGGAGTAAGAATGCAAACATGTTTTTCAATGTAGTAATTATGCTTTTGGCGATTTCCGTGTATCTTGCTATATTTAATGTGAAACCAGATGGTGGAATCAGCATGATAGATGGTCTTGCAGCGTTACTTGTGAATATCGTCCCTTCATTCATGCTGCGATACATGCATTTAATTTTCTTGATGCTTTGCGTGGTAGTTATTCGATTCGTGCCATTTCAAGTATTTAATGCGATGTATCCTTTATTTATTGCCGTAGGTGCTAGTTTTGGAATCCCGGCACTGGCAATTATAGCGCCATTTGTATGTAATCTGACTTTTGCTACAAGTGTGACCCCATTCAATTCAGCTACTTATGTGGGTTGTAATCTACTAAAGATAGAAGATGTGAATCATTTTTGTAACAGGGGAGTACGGGTAATGAGCGTATCCCTATTAATTACAATTTTTGTTGCATTTCTGGCAGGTTTGATTGTTGTTTAATTTACATAAGTAAAAGTGGAGTGGAAAATGGATAGTTCCCCATATTTGCGGGAATAGCTATCCATTTTTTGCGCTTTAATGAGTCTTTAAGTCATGTATTCTAAACAGCGGTGGTTCAGCTCCTCTATTTTGATATGTCTATAGGCTAGAAGGAACGTTTGTAATATAAGTGAATTGAGTTATCCGTCAAAATATGATATGATTTAAAAATATTAGTAACAAACTGGAATAATACAGTTTAATATGTTTTTTTAATCTAATAGCTACCAGCCCTATTAACATAAATGTTAGATGCAAGTATAAGGAAACAAAAACAAATATTGATTTTGCAGACTTGGTGTTCTATAATGAAAAAGGTTTACCAACTAGGAGTTCAACAGTCCATAGTGTTTGTAAAAGACGTTGAAAGTGCATCAGGAATATAAAGAATACAGTAACCACAAGGAGATTAAGATAGAATGAAATTAGGAATCGTAGGATTGCCCAATGTTGGGAAAAGTACATTATTTAACTCATTGACGAAAGCAGGAGCAGAATCTGCCAATTATCCATTCTGTACAATTGATCCCAATGTCGGGGTTGTAACGGTACCGGATAAAAGACTGGATGTGTTGGGAGAGATGTATCATACGAAAAAAATCGTTCCCGCTGCAATTGAATTTGTGGATATAGCCGGTTTGGTAAAGGGGGCTTCCAAAGGAGAAGGTCTGGGTAATCAATTTTTAGCCAATATTCGAGAAGTGGATGCAATTGTACATGTTGTGAGATGCTTTGAGGATGGGAATATTGTTCATGTGGATGGAAGCATTGATCCCCTTCGTGATATAGATACAATTAATCTGGAATTAATTTTTTCGGATCTGGAAATATTGGAGAGAAGAATTGCAAAAACAGTAAAAGTTTCCAGAAATGATAAAACAGCTGCTAAGGAATTGGAATTATTAGAACGCATTAAGGCACATTTGGAAGACAATAAAATGGCCAAAAGTTTTACTGCAGATGATGAAGATGAACAGGAATGGCTGGAAAGTTATAACTTGCTCACTGCAAAGCCAGTTATTTTTGCAGCTAATGTTACAGAGGATGATCTGGCAGATGACGGTATCTCTAATGCTGGTGTCCAGGCAGTCAGAGGGTACGCAAAACAGGAAGGCTGTGAAGTTTTTGTTGTTTGTGCTCAGATAGAACAGGAAATAGCGGAGCTGGATGAAGAAGAAAAGAAAATGTTTCTGGAAGATTTAGGTTTAGAAGAGTCAGGATTGGAGAAACTGATTAAGGCAAGCTATAATTTGCTGGGCTTAATCAGCTATTTAACTGCAGGTGAACCCGAGGTTCGCGCATGGACTATAAAGATTGGCACTAAAGCACCTCAGGCGGCCGGTAAGATCCATACTGATTTCGAACGTGGATTTATCAGAGCAGAAATTGTAAGCTATGATGATTTGATGGCGTGCGGTACACATGCAGCAGCAAAGGAAAAAGGTCTGGTGAGATTGGAAGGCAAGGAATATGTAGTTAAGGATGGAGACATTATTCTCTTTCGGTTTAATGTGTAGCATACAACAAAGTTGTAAGGGAGCATAAGAAATGCATTATAACATTAATTTCCCAAATATGGGGATATATCTGGAACATGTTGGGAAATCTATTACGGTATTTGGATTTGAGATTATGTATTACGGAATGATTATTGGATCTGCAATTCTGATTGGTTTTTTGATTGCCACTACAGAAGCTAAAAGAACCAGACAGAATCCGGAAGATTATCTGGATATGGGAATAATCGGTGTGATAGCTGGAATTGTGGGTGCAAGGATTTATTTTGTGGCTTTTTCCTGGGACATGTATAAAGATAATCTTTTAGATATTTTCAATACACGTCAGGGTGGTCTTGCGATTTACGGTGGGGTCATCGCTGCTGTCATTACTGTGTTTGCATGTGCAAAGGTCAAACACCTGAGTGCACCTCAGATATTTGATACAGTTGCATTAGCTCTTTTAAATGGACAATTGATAGGCAGGTGGGGAAATTTCTTTAACCGTGAAGCATTTGGTGAATACACCAACAGTTTGTTTGCGATGCAGCTTCCGTTGGATGCCGTCAGAAGCAGTGATGTGACAAAAAAAATGAGTGCTAATATACAGGTGATTGATGGAGTAAGCTATATACAGGTACACCCTACTTTTCTTTATGAATCCCTGTGGTGCCTGGTGTTATTCGTGTTACTATTTCTGTATAGAAAGCATAAAAAGTATGAGGGTGAACTCTTCTTGCTATATCTGTTTGGATATGGGCTTGGAAGAGTGTGGATAGAAGGGCTTAGAACGGATCAATTATTGATTCCAGGTATGGAATTTCCGGTGTCACAGCTTTTGGCTGGGGTTATTGTCGTTGTATGTTTGGCAGCCCTAATTTATTTAAGGAAAAATCACAAAAAAATACCTTTTATTAAAACGGGCAAGATATATGAGCCTATGCCTGAAAAGCCAATAGGGAAAAAGCGTCCGAGGGCAAAAGACAGGCTTTTTAAGTAAAACGAAGTAGAATCGTAAGCGTTAATTATTACGATTCTATTTTTTTATTGATATTTAAGTGATATAGGAATAGAATTAATATATAAGATGATACCGATCATACAGGTATCAGGAGGCAAAAGATTATGGGGGTCTAGTCTTCATAAGGAACCATGGCTCCCGTATCCGTTATGGAGAATGGAGGAAAGTGATCATGGACAGTATGTTGGCAGTATTAACGTTATGCGGATCGGTAATTGCTCTGCTATTTGCTTTTAGCAGAGCGAGAAAAGTAATGAAGTTCTCGCCGGGAAATGAGAAGATGAAAAAAATTTCAGCTTCCATTCATGAGGGTGCAATGACGTATCTAAAACGGCAGTATCGTATTTTATTTGTTTTTTTTGCAGGTATGTTTTTGGTACTTAGCATTATGGCTGCAGCAGGTTACTTAACGTGGTTTGTACCATTTGCATTTATTACAGGAGGCTTTTTTTCGGGTTTGTCCGGATTTGTAGGAATGCAGATTGCAACTAGAGCTAATGCAAGAACTGCGGCAGCATGCCAGAAAGGATTGAATAACGGTCTTAATGTAGCGTTTTCCGCAGGTTCTGTAATGGGATTTACCGTAGTAGGTCTTGGCCTTCTAGATATATCTTTATGGTATTTACTGTTAAGTGCTATTTTCAAGCTTCCTGTAGAAGAGATTACCAGTGCCATGCTTACATTTGGGATGGGAGCCTCTTCTATGGCATTGTTTGCACGAGTTGGTGGTGGGATTTATACAAAAGCGGCTGATGTTGGGGCAGATCTGGTAGGAAAAGTTGAGGTCGGAATTCCAGAGGATGATCCAAGGAATCCGGCAGTTATAGCAGATAATGTTGGTGATAATGTAGGGGATGTGGCTGGAATGGGCGCAGACTTATATGAATCTTATGTTGGTTCTATAGTATCAGCCTGTGCCTTGGGAGTAATTGCCTTTAACAAAATCCAGTCAGTGGACAGAGTAAATGCTGTTGTTATCCCTATGGTTCTTGCAGCAGCAGGGGTGTTGGCCTCTGTTTTCGGATCTATGCTTGTAAAGACAGAAGAAAACGCAAATCAGAGCACCTTGTTAAAGGCACTTAGGCGAGGAACTAATACTAGCGCGGTTCTGATTGCCATAGTGGCATTTCCTTTAGTATGGATTATTTTGGGAAGGGAATTCATTGGTTTTTATTTTGCTATTTTGTCCGGACTTTTAGCTGGGGTGTTGATTGGCTTTTTTACAGAATATTTTACAGCGGATACATATAGGCCTACAAAAAATTTAGCTGAGAAATCTCTTACCGGTCCTGCAACGTTGATTATTGGAGGCTTGAGTTTGGGTATGCTATCTACTGTTGTACCTATTCTAGTTATTGTAATATGTGTTATGTGTGCTTATGTTTTTTCAGGAGGTTACCTAGAAGCAACAAGAGGACTTTATGGAATTTCTCTTGCAGCAGTGGGAATGCTGTCTACCTTAGGGATTACTCTGGCAACAGATGCCTATGGACCGGTGGCAGATAATGCAGGAGGAATAGCAGAAATGGCCGGTTTGGATCCGGAGGTGCGAAAACGTACTGATGCATTGGATTCTTTGGGAAATACAACTGCTGCTACAGGAAAAGGTTTTGCAATAGGTTCGGCTGCGTTAACGGCTTTGGCTTTAATTGCATCTTATGTGGAAAAAGTTCAGCAGGTTGGAGGTAACTCAGTCGAGCTGGATATGAGCGTAATGAATCCAACCGTTTTAGCAGGTATCTTTATTGGAGCATGTCTGCCATTTGTTTTTGCTGCGCTGACTATGTCGTCTGTAGGGAAAGCGGCACAAAGCATTGTGGTTGAAGTAAGAAGACAATTCCGTGAAATAGAAGGACTTATGCAGGGGAAAACGGAGGCGGATTATGGGGCATGCGTAGATATTTGTACAAAAGCCAGCCTTCATGAAATGATACTTCCTACAGCTCTCGCTATTTTTACACCTATTGTAACAGGGTTAGTTCTAGGTTACAATGGGGTAATCGGTCTATTGACCGGTGCAACAGCCTCTGGTTTTGTAATGGCTATTTTCATGGCAAATGCAGGCGGTGCATGGGACAATGCAAAGAAATATATTGAAAGCGGAAGCCATGGAGGAAAAGGAAGTTTGGCTCATAAGGCTGCCGTTGTAGGAGATACGGTAGGGGATCCATTTAAGGATACGTCAGGTCCATCAATTAATATTCTTATTAAATTGTTGTCAATGGTTTCCATTGTATTTGCGGCTCTGGTAGTAAACTTTCATATATTTTAAATAAAAGAAACGACCATACATAGTCCTTTAAAACTATGTATGGTCGTTTTTATCTAACTTTTCTATGATCTAAAGCTTTTTTGTTATATTGGAAAGTCCAGAACGCTTCCAAATGAGAAGTCCGGAGATAATAACCAATCCACCCCCGCCAATCATCTCTATTTCATAAATAAGATTATCTCTAAATGTGTTCATTACCGGAAAAGCGGATAGTCCGATGGCAATGATACAAATAGCCAATTCCATATATGCAAGACCAATCCCAAGTTTTTTGTTTTGGGTCATGGAATAGAGTGAATCTTGCTCTTTTTTCAACTTTTTAATATGAATGTATGCTAAAAACAATAGAATGTAAGGAAAAAGAGAGGTCAATGCGGTCATCGTAACGAGGACATTATAGATTGTATCTACACCTGGAAGAAGTGAGGTCGCCAGAAGTAGGATGGTGACAATTATGGCCTGAAGAATTACAGCCTTTTCTGGAATACCATGTTCATTATTTTGTGTCACCGCCTCAGGGAATATCCCTTTTTCTGCGTGGCCGAACAGCATTTTTAAAGGTGAAGCGATGTAGAGGATGAGTGCGCCAATGATGGATAAGGCGATACCAGCTGCAATTAGTTGAACAAACCAGGAAGGCATACCTATAATAGCACAAACTCTGGAAAGCGAATCCAGTATACCGGTAGAGGCAGTGATTTCAGACGGAGGAAGTATCATTGTGATAGAAATAGAGCCTAAAACATACAGAATACATACTGTACCTGCAGAAAGAATAATTGCTCTGGGGAAATTTTTCTGGGGATTATCCATTTCAGTGACAAAGTTTGCTGTTATTTCAGCACCTGTATACGCAAATATAATACCTGAAATAGCCACAAGAGAGTTTCCGTTTAGTTTTGGCATTAACGTACTAAGTGTATATGTAGAAGCACTTGGCTCAAGTTTAAGAAATACTATGGAAATAAAGGCAAAAGAAATCAGTATAATGGTGGGTATAGTTGAACCTAATGCTCCAACATTGGTAAATAGTTTTCCGAAAATCATGCCCCGCATACTGGCAAAGGACAATATCCAGAAAACAATGAGAGATATAATCAGCACAAAAAACTTATTTGATGCAAGTTCTGGATTTCCTGTCATATAAGAGATATTGACGGCAAAAAAGGTTAAAAAAGAAGCATACCAGAAGAGCTTCGCAGTCCAGTTCAACCAAGACACAATAAATCCATATTTTGTTCCAAATGCAATTTTTACCCATTGTGCCAGACCGCCGTCTGAAGGATAAGATGATGCAAGTTCAGCACACATTAAAGCTTGTGGAATAAAAAATAAAACCATAAAAATAACCCAAGATGGAATTGCCCCCAGACCCAGACCAAAACTTTCTGAAGTGGATTTGGCAATCCAGCGTATCCCATACAATGCTGAAATATTCATTAAAATAAGCTCCGGAAAACTGATTTTCTTTGTTCTATTCATAAGAACGCTCCTTCGTTTTGGGAATATAAAGTAAATAGTCTATATAGGTAAACATTTTGTCAGTATATAGTTGTACGGTCGAGTCATCAGGTGGATGTGAAAGTGCACACTCATGAAGAAGTTCATGATACGAAGATAACATTAAATCATTGATTACAGATAGATTTAATTCTGGCAATTTTTCTTCCCGAAAAAGCAATTCCAATGCCATTTTATTTCTATTGCTCAGACTGACACTAAGAAATATAGGGTCGAGATCAATAGAGGGAGCTCTTAATTCCTCTGGGAATAGCAGATAATACTTTTTATAAATGCTTTCAAGCTGAGTGCTATATTTACAGAAGAATATTCTTTCAAAAGGTTCAGGGTGTAAAAAGGATACTTGACAAAACGATCGCCACATTTGTAAAAATCTTTCACGCTCATTATGGCACAAGGGCAGTTTTACGGTAAGGTCGGAATTATAAAGATGTAGATACTTTAAAGATGCATACAAAATCAAATGATCTAGATCATCAAAATAATTATATATTGTGGCACTATTATAGCCAGCTCGTTTGGCAACCTTACGAATTGTAATATTAGAAATACCTTCCTCATTCATGATTTCCTGTGCAGCTTCTATAAAGTAAATCAAGGTTCGTTTTCTTTGGAGTTCTTTATTGGACAAATAGTTCACCTCGCTATTATTGATAATCAAGATTATACTGAATAAATACTCGAAAAACAAGATGTAAAACCGGAATTTATTACTAAAAAGCAAATAATATAAAAAATTAACAAAAAATATAATCAAGATTGGTATATAATCACGATTGACAAAAAAGTATCATACTGCTAAACTGCGATTAAGATTTTTAGAAAATAAATAGAGGAAAGCAGGAGAGCAACGATGGATAGAGAAGGAAATGATGGTTTGAAGAAAAATTTTTTAAGAATAGTACTTCTGGCTTTTGCCGGGTCCATTATTTATGGATTGCCTTATTTCAGGCTGTATTATTATGACACTTATCAGGAACTGTATCATCTCACCAATGTGCAGATGGGCCTTCTTGGCAGCGCATATGGAATACTTGGAGTATTTTCCTATGTTTTGGGCGGCATTTTAGCCGACAAGTTTAAGGCAAAAAAGTTATTGGTCTTTTCTATGATAACCACAGGACTTGGAGGCTTCTTACATTTGTTTTTTACTGATTATCGTGCATTGGTTGCCATTTATGGTTTGTGGGGATTTACTTCCCTATTGACATTCTGGCCGGCATTAATGAAAATTGTAAGAACACAGGGCAAGGATCAGGAACAAAGTCGTGCTTATGGTATATTTGAAGGCAGTCGAGGTGTATTTAATGCTGCTCATCTGGCAGTGGCCACAGCCATTTTTGGAATATTCCAGGCAAAGGCATTACCGGCAATGGGAATCAAATGGATTATTATTTTCTACTCAGTAGCCCCAATCGTGGTGGGAATCTTGTTTTTATTTATTCTTAAAGAGCCAGAGGACGTCAAAGAAGGTGGAAAGACTGAAAAGCTTACCATAAAGAGTGTACTAAAGGTAGTAAAAATGCCAGTTATCTGGCTTGTTGTTCTCATGGCTTTCTGCAGTTATACATTTAACATGTCTGTTTATTATTTTACCCCTTATGCAAGCAATATTATTGGTACAAGTGCTGTTATCGCAGCTATTATTACAGTTCTTCAGCAGTACGTGCGGCCTTTTGCGGCAACTGCAGGGGGATTTTTGGCTGACAAACTTGGTAAAGGGGAACTGATGAGCGGCGGGTTTGTTATGATGGGTGTCGGTACGGTGCTTATGATTATAGCAGGCAAGTCAGGCGGACAATTTCAAATGATTACAATTGTAGCAGCTTGTGTCATCATCTATGTAGGTATGTTTTCTAACTTTGGACTTTACTTCTCTTTCTTAACCGAAGGAGGGATTCCACTGGAAGTATCAGGTCTGGCAATCGGAATTGTATCTACATTTGGATATTTGCCAGAGGTTATCTGCCCTTACATTGCCGGTAAGACGCTGGATGCATATGAAGGTGCAAAAGGTTATTATATTTATTTTAGTTTTATGATTGCAATGGCAGTTTTAGGGTTTGTTCTTTCTGTAATATGGAGCAGAACCTATGGGAGAAGGTATAAAGAAACAAAGAGAACCGTAGTGAAAAGTGAGTAAATATTAAAAATATAAAGGAGGTATTTAGATGGGAAAAGTAGAAGTCAAACCCAAAAGAATTTTAGGAAAGGAAGAGTTTACATATGACTGGGATGTCATAGAAAATGAGTGGATTCCACTTGCAGATGGAGTACGTTTATCCAGCCGCATCTGGCGTCCTAAAGTAGAAAAGCCGGTTCCGGCAATTTTGGAATACATACCTTATCGAAAGCGAGACGGAATGCGGGGAAGAGATGAACCTATGCATGGCTTTTTTGCAGGAAACGGTTACGTCGTAGTCCGGGTGGATATGAGGGGAACTGGAGAGTCAGATGGTCTGTGCATGGATGAATATTTGCTTCAAGAGCAGGACGACGCACTTGAAGTTATTGATTGGATAAGTAAACAGCCATGGTGTGATGGAAATGTGGGAATGATGGGCAAATCTTGGGGAGGATTTAATTCACTTCAGGTGGCAGCCAGACGCCCGCCAGCGCTTCGTGCTATTATCTGTGTAGGGTTTACCGATGATCGTTTTAATCAGGATATTCACTACAAAGGAGGATGCCTGCTCAATGATAATTTCTGGTGGGGAAACATTATGCTTGCTTACCAGTGCCGCGCGGTTGACTCTGATATTAAGCCGGATACTTGGAAAGAAGAAACGGTTAAGAGACTGGAAGCTATGCCTTTATGGATGAAAAACTGGATGGAGCATCCGACCAGAGATGAGTACTGGAAACATGGCTCTGTATGTGAAGATTACAGTGCAATTCAAGTTCCTGTTTTTGCCATTGATGGCTGGTCAGATTCTTATACAAATACAGTACTTACTCTTTTAAATGGATTAGATGTACCTCGCAAAGGAATTATCGGACCGTGGGCACATGTTTTTGCTCATGACGGTTATCCTGCACCGGCTATGGATTTTCTTGGAGAAGCTACCAAATGGTGGGATAAGTGGCTGAGAGGGATAGACAATGATACATTGGATTGTCCAATGGTACAGGTCTGGCTGGAAGACAGTATGAGGCCGGCTACCGTACATCCGGTCAGTAATGGCCGCTGGGTCGGACTGAATGAATGGCCGTCTGCAGATGTGAGTCAGAAGGAATATTACCTTAGTTATGGAAAATTATTAAATCAAGAGAATGAAAAAGATGAAATTATCGACGTATGCACCCTGCCGAATCACGGCCTTCTGGCAAATGAATGGATGGGTGCCGGCGTAGAGGGAGAGAATCCGGCAGATCAAAGAGTGGACGACGGAATGTCTGTTGTGTTTGACAGTGATATACTGGAGGATTCAGTGGAAATTGTAGGGTATCCTGAGTTTGAAGTGGAATTGACCAGTGATAAACCAGTATCTATGCTGTTTGCGCAGTTATCAGATATACATCCAGATGGAGCAGCAACCAGAGTGTCTTATGGAATAATGAACCTGACTCATTTAGAAGGGCATGATAAAGTAGTTCCGCTTGTACCGGGGGAAAAAGTTAAAGCGAAGGTAAAGCTGGATGTGTGTGGACACAACTTTCCTGAAGGACACCGCATAAGATTATCTTTGGCGAACTCTTTCTGGCCAATGTTCTGGCCTTCACCGGAACTGGCAACATTAAAACTGAATCTGTCAACAGCCAAATTTATTCTTCCTGTTTTTCAGGGAAATGACTGCTGCGGTCCAAGTATGGATGCAAAGTGTGCTCCTCTAACTCCTACAACGGTGTTATCAGAAGGACATGTAGACCGTTATGTAACATATGATCTGGTAACTGATACTTGGACATCTGTAACAGATGGTGTGGGAGGAGTATTCGGAGAGGGTGTTTACCGGTTCGATGATATCGGGACGGTAGTAGAACATAATCTGAAGAGAGAACTTGTTCTGTCCAATCAGGATCCATTGTCAGCTAAATATACAATTACGCAGAAAATGAAAAATGGCCGTGATGGGTGGCTGACAGATACAGATATTCTGGTTACCCAGACTGCGGATGAGGAGTATTTTTATCTGACAGGTTATATGGATGCTAAAATTAATGGTATACCTGCTTTTCATAAGGATTATGACGAAAAAATAAAGAGAAACGGTATTTAGCAGTTCAAGCAGCTTCAACAGGAAGGCTGTGCCTGGATGAAAATCTTTGCACAGTCTTTTTGTGACTTGAAATTTCAAATATTGGCGAAGGGCAAAATACTGAAATGACTTGTATAGAACCTCTCAGATGGCAGATACTGTTTATGCAGAATAAATCCTATCTTTGTACCCGAAAATAAACAAAAAAAGGCAACCGTTCTATGGACTTTTGGGGATATTGGCGATATAATAAAGAAACATGTGAAAAAATTAACTTTACAATGTAATTCTAAGGAGGAACAACAAATGGCAAGAAAAATGAAGACCATGGATGGTAACCAGGCTGCTGCTCACGTTTCCTATGCGTATACTGAAGTTGCTGCAATTTACCCAATTACCCCATCATCTGTTATGCCAGAGCATATTGATGAATGGGCTACAGAAGGCAGGGAGAACATTTTCGGACAAACTGTTGAAGTAACAGAGATGCAGTCTGAAGCGGGCGCAGCAGGAGCTGTACATGGTTCCTTATCAGCCGGGGCTTTAACTACAACGTTTACAGCATCACAGGGATTACTTCTGATGATCCCTAACTTATATAAAGTAGCAGGAGAACAACTTCCAGGTGTATTCCATGTATCTGCACGTGCAATTGCAAGTCATGCACTGTCTATTTTTGGCGATCATTCTGATGTTTATGCATGTCGTCAGACTGGTGCCGCAATGCTTTGCGAGTCAAGTGTACAGGAAGTAATGGATTTAGCACCGGTTGCTCATTGTGCAGCACTGGATGGTAAGATTCCATTCATAAACTTCTTTGATGGTTTCAGAACTTCTCATGAGATTCAGAAAATTGAAGCTTGGGATTATGAAGATCTTAAAGATCTGGTGAATATGGATGCAATTGATGCTTTCCGTACTCATGCTTTAAACCCAAATCATCCTTGCCACAGAGGTTCTGCACAGAATCCTGATATTTTCTTCCAGGCAAGAGAAGCTTGTAATCCATATTATGATGCTCTTCCAGGTATCGTTCAAAATTATATGGACAAGGTCAATGAAAAAATTGGTACAGATTATAAATTATTTAACTATTATGGAGCTCCGGATGCTGACCGCGTGATTATAGCTATGGGATCTGCATGTGAGACAATTGAGGAAACAATTGATTATCTGCTTGCTGCTGGAGAAAAAGTTGGTGTTATCAAAGTGCGTCTTTACAGACCATTCTGTGCAGAGGCTCTGATCAATGCAATTCCTGAAACAGTAAAGACAATCAATGTACTTGACAGAACAAAAGAACCAGGCGCATTTGGAGAACCTTTATTCCTGGATATCGTTGCAGCACTTAAGGGTACAAAATTTGATGCAGTACCAGTATTGTCAGGACGTTATGGATTAGGTTCTAAAGATACAACACCAGCTCAGATCGTGGCTGTATTTAATAACACAGAAAAAGAAAGATTTACTATTGGTATAGTGGATGACGTAACTAACCTGTCATTAGATGCAGGTGCTCCGCTTGTTACTACTCCTGAAGGAACAATCAACTGTAAATTCTGGGGACTTGGAGCTGATGGTACAGTCGGTGCAAATAAGAACTCCATTAAGATTATTGGTGATAATACAGACATGTATGCTCAGGCATATTTTGACTATGATTCTAAAAAATCAGGTGGTATCACATTATCTCACCTTCGTTTCGGAAAGAAACCAATTAAATCAACATATTTAATCAGACAGGCTAATTTTGTTGCATGTCATAATCCATCTTATGTTGATAAATATAATATGGTTCAGGAATTGGTTGACGGTGGTACATTCCTTCTGAACTGTCCATGGGATATGGAAGGTCTTGAGAAACATCTGCCGGGACAGGTTAAGGCTTATCTGGCTGAACATAATATTAAATTCTATACTATTGATGGTATCAAGATTGGTAAAGAAATTGGACTTGGCGGACGTATTAATACAGTGCTTCAGTCTGCATTCTTTAAACTTGCATCTATTATTCCAGAAGAAGAAGCTATTGATCTGATGAAAGCAGCTGCAAAAGCAACTTATGGAAGAAAAGGTGATAAGATCGTACAGATGAACTTTGATGCAATTGATGCCGGTGCTAAACAGGTTGTTGAAATTACAATTCCTGACAGCTGGAAAGGTTCTGACGATGAGGGTCTTACAACACCTCATGTTAATGAAAACGGAAAGAAAGACGTTATAGACTTCGTTAAAAATATTCAGGCTAAAGTTAATGCACAAGAAGGAAATGCACTTCCTGTTTCAGCATTTAGTGATTACGCAGATGGTTCTACACCATCAGGTTCTTCTGCATATGAAAAACGTGGTATTGCAGTGGATATCCCGATGTGGAAAGAAGAAAACTGTATTCAGTGTAACCGTTGTGCATATGTTTGTCCTCATGCAGTTATTCGTCCGGTTGCTCTTACCGCAGAAGAAGCTGATCAGATGCCTGAAGGAATGAAAGCAATTGATATGATTGGTATGCCGGGAATGAAGTTTGCTATTACAGTATCTGCTTATGATTGTACTGGATGTGGTTCTTGTGCTAATGTATGTCCAGGTAAGAAGGGTGAAAAAGCTCTTGTATTAGAAAACATGGAAGAAAATGCAGGTGTACAGAAGTTCTTTGATTACGGAAGAGAATTACCGTTCAAACCTGAAGTTGTAGCAAAATTCAAAGAAACAACAGTTAAGGGAAGCCAGTTCAAACAACCATTGCTTGAATTCTCGGGAGCATGTGCAGGCTGTGGAGAAACACCTTATGCCAGACTGATTACACAGTTGTTTGGTGATAGAATGTATATTGCAAATGCTACAGGCTGTTCATCAATCTGGGGTAACTCTTCACCATCTACACCTTATACAGTAACAACAGCAGGTAAAGGCCCTGCATGGTCAAACTCTTTGTTTGAAGATAATGCAGAATTTGGTTATGGTATGCTTCTTGCGCAGAACACAATCAGAACAAGATTAAAAGGATATGTTGAAAGACTTGCTGAATCAACCCAAAATGAAGATGTTAAAGCTGCAACTCAGGAGTACCTTGACACCTTTACAGTAGGAGCTACAAATGGTACAGCTACAGATAATCTTGTATCTGCATTAGAGGCTTGCAATTGTGATTCTGCCGATAAAGCAGAGTTGTTAAAAGGCAAAGACTTCCTTGCTAAGAAATCTCAGTGGATTTTCGGCGGTGACGGATGGGCTTATGATATTGGATTCGGTGGTGTTGACCACGTGTTAGCAAGTGGAAAAGACATCAACATTATGGTATTCGATACAGAAGTATATTCAAACACAGGCGGACAGTCTTCCAAGGCTACAAAAACAGGTGCTACAGCACAGTTTGCGGCAGGCGGAAAAGAAACAAAGAAAAAAGATCTTGCAGGAATTGCAATGAGCTATGGTTATGTTTATGTTGCACAGATTGCTATGGGTGCAGATTATAATCAGACAGTAAAAGCGATTGCAGAAGCAGAAGCATATCCGGGACCGTCATTGATTATTGCTTATGCTCCATGTATCAACCATGGTATTAAGAAAGGGATGAGCAAGGCTCAGACAGAAGAACAACTGGCAGTTGAGTGTGGATATTGGAATAACTTCAGATACAATCCAGATGCACAAGGAAATAAATTCTTCCTTGACAGTAAAGAACCAAAGGCTGAGGACTATCAGACATTCCTTGATGGAGAAGTTCGTTACAATGCACTTAAGAGAGCAAATCCTGAAAAAGCGGAAAGACTCTTTGCTCAAAATGAGAAAGAAGCTATGGAAAGATATGCTCATTTGAAGAAACTGGTTACTCTTTACGGAGAAGATTAAGAAATAAGCTTTTATTATTATTAAAAAAAGGAATATTCCGGCACACCTAGAGTGGCCGGAATATTCCTTTTTTACTTACTGTGCGGGAAAGCTGACCAAAAAAGTGGTTCCCTCGGTTTCTGTACTTGTAACTTTAATATCTCCATTATGATTATGAACAATAGTTTGTGCAATAGAAAGACCCAGACCGTATCCTCCTGTATCCCGGGAACGTGATTTATTTGCCCGATAAAATCGTTCGAAGATATGAGGCAGATCTTCTTTGGGGATTACAGGTCCTGTATTTTGGATTCTTAAGATGATTTTATCTCGTTTTTGCTGCAAAGCAACATGTATTTTGCCGCTTTCTGCATATTTAGAGGCGTTATCAAGAAGGATCATAAGTATTTGTTTTAGCTGCCTTTCATCTCCTGAAATAATTATATTGTCAGGAATATCTTCTGTCATTACAGCATTTTTTTCATAAACAACGGACTCGAAAGGGAGTAGACATTCCCATACAATCTGTGAAAAGTTCAAAGATATATGCGGTACATATGGGTGGGATGCGGCATCATCCCGAGCTAAAAAAAGGAGATCCTGAAGTAGTTCTTTCATTCTTAAAGCTTCTTCTTCGGTGTTATCAAGCCATTTTATTTCTTCTGTGATGGTGTTGCCAGAATGCGTTTTCAGAATTCCGAGGTTTGCAAGGATCACGGTTAATGGTGTTTTTAGTTCATGGGAAGCGTCAGCAATAAATTGACGCTGCTGATTCCAGGCCTTTTCTACTGGATGTAGCGCCCGGCGCGAAAGAAATACACTAAGAATAAAAGCAACCAGAATTACACTTAAAAAAATCAGCAGAGATATAAAAATTAAATTCTGCATACTGTTTCTTTCATTTGTTATATCCACAAAAACAATTTTCATCTCTGTATCTGTTTTGCTTATTTTAAAGCGGAGAGACATATCCCTTATGGTGCCAGTAGTTTTTTGGGATAAAAGTGCATAATTCACTGCTTTTTGTGCAGTATCACTGTTAATTCGGACTCCGCTGTCATTTATTGATACCAGAGTCTTTTGATCTCCATCCAACAGAACTGTAAATACAGGGAATCTTCCGGAACCATTTGCCTGGGGGACTTCTGGTCTGTTATTTTGGGGTCTGTTTATATTGATTTCAGGCTTCAGATCTCCAGAATCCATATCCAGCGTTTGTTCAATAGCCATCAGGCTTTCGGAATAATATCTTTGGTAACTGGAAACACACATGATAAATAAGGCTGTCATTATAACAGCGGTTACAAAAATCATGTTGGTAATCACAAATTTTGCCCGCAGTTTTTTAATCATTGATTTTTGCCTCCAATCGATAACCGATTTTACGAACTGCGGTAATGCCTACGCCGGATTCGAGATAATAAAATTTTTTTCGAAGAAAAGAGATATAGGCTTCAACATTATTATCTTCAGCATTAGAGTCGCTACCCCAGACATTTTCAATAAGAGACTCTTTAGAAATGAGAATACTGGAATTCATCATTAAAATTTTAAGTATTTCTAGTTCTTTAAAGCTGAGGTGAATACTTCTTCCTCTGCACCACAAATCACTTGTGGACAAAACAAGCCGTAAGTCACCAAAGTTCAGATCTTCAATAATTACTTCTCCTTTTCGCCTGGAAAGTGCTCTGATTCTTGCAAGAAGTTCTCGGGGTTCAAAAGGTTTAGTCATATAATCATCGGCTCCGTGATCCAGTCCTGAAACTTTATCGCTTATTTCATCTCTGGCTGTCAGCATAAGCACTGGTGTCTGCAATCCATGCCGTCTCATTTCCTGAACAACAGATAGGCCATCCAGTCCCGGCAACATAACATCCAATATCAAAACATCATAATTTCCATTTATTGCGTAATCTAAGCCATCTGTTCCGTTATAAACCACATCGCATAGATATTTAGATTCCATCATAATTTCCTTTAAGGCATCTGCCAGCCTAATTTCGTCTTCAACGATTAATATCTTCATATGCGGCACTCCTATTGTCATTATTTCTTAATTATACGTTTCTTTTATTTTAGTTTCAATTATTATGTTGCTATAATTATACAAAAAAAGACTGAAAAAAACCTGAAAGGTAGTTTTCAGAATGATGAAATGAAATAAGGACATGAAATTCCTGAATCACAGGAAGGAAGTAGTGATTTTTGACAGCATTAATGAAACCAGTTCTTGATTTTGAATAACCAAATCTCTATGATGAGAATGGAAAGGCTAAGTATACAGATAATAAGGTAACCAAAAGGTGAACTGAGTTCGGGCATGTGTGTAAAATTCATACCATACCAACCGGTGATCAAAGTTAATGGCATAAAAATGGTGGTGACTATAGTTAGAAATTTCATAATCTGATTTTGATGCATATCCACCTGTGTCTGATGCATTTCTCTTAACTGCATAGAATATTCTTTGAGTATCTGCACATTAGAATATAGCCGTCCTGCTCTTTCCGCAAAGAGACCGAACAAAGGAAGATCGGAATCCTTTTCCATAGTGAAAGGATTCTGGTGCAAAGACTCTCCCATATCTTGGAGTTGTTCATAATAAGAACTTAGTACAGCCAAATTTTTGCGCATCTGAAAAATCTTATGATTAAAAGTATCATCACCACTTGATAGAATTATCTCCTCTAGTTTTGTCAGTGTTTCTTCAAAGTGCTGTAGGAAAAAGACGTCATCTTTGACCAGATATTCCATAAAAACAAGAAAAAAGTGATAAACAGTGCTTGTTTTCGCCAGAGGGTATTCTTCCATTTGTTCCAAAATAGAACTGGAAAAACCTTGATTATCAATAAAGATTAAATTTGAAGCTGTCATATAAAAGGCAAAAGCGTATCGTTCTGTGGACAGATGCTTTTTGGAAGGTATAAAAAATGTCCCAGTGATATAGTCTCCCATTATATCTGCTTTGCAGTAACGAATATGAGAATTTTCAATCTGCAGCATAGGATAATGAGGGTTATCTCTGCTCTGTTCTTGATATTCATCCGAAGTCATAATTGTAATTATGCCGGTTAATTTGGAGGAATCGGGAGATTCAAGAAGCTGTGTTAGTTTGTGATCTAATATATAATTTATCATAGTATAAAATCCTTTTCTTGTCATTTATCATAAAAAGTCTGTTTTAACTTGCTAGACACACAAAATAATTATTGTTAAAATGATTTTAAGGGATTGATAAAATTTATGTTTCTTCCAAATTTATAAACTCAACAATATCAGATATATCGCATTTCAAAATTTTACAAAGATCTTGAAGTGTATTTAATGTAATACTCTTATTCTTTCTTAGAGAATCCAGAGTTCCTGTTGAGACATGGTATTCGTTAATTAATTTATATTGTGAAATTCCCAAGTTCTCCAGCGTTTTCCACAGCGGAGCATAACTTATTATAATGATCACTCCCTTCAATGTGTTAAATTTATTATAGAAAAGATAATCCAATTGCACATTGCCGGTAATACGGCTATAATGATATAGAAAAATGCAGGTGATGAGGTTGATTATATGTATTATTTAAATAAAAGGATTGCTGAGCTGGAAAAGACATTTTATTTATCTATATGTTCTGCAGATGATGCGCAAAAAATACTTGGAATTAATAAAATGACATGTGAAGATTTTGAAAGAATTAACTATATTGTAAGCTCACTGGGACTAGATTACTTTGAGATTGAGTTAACCGAGCTGTTTTACATACAAGCGGCTGAACTTGCAGAAAGAACAATGGATAGTCTAAATGAAAAATTACCGTTGGAAGACATAGTGATGCGCTATGAAAGCTGGATTGAAGACTTTATTGAACAGATTCAAAATCCGAATCTACAGTTATATTTTAGAGAAAAGTTGGTTACAGCCAGACCTTGAGGCTAATCTCGTTTATAAAATAGCATAATAAGGCTTTTTTGAGTAAATAAATTTCACTCAAAGAGAGCCTTTCTTTTATGAAAAAAGTATAATCAGGTCATACTGTCCTGCAATTATTTGTGGTATAGTAGAGAAAAGTTCGATTAAGGACAGGGTATTGACGAAAGGGGATAAGGTGGAATGGCAAAATATATCATGGCACTGGATTCTGGAACGACCAGCAATAGATGCATTCTTTTTAATGAAAGAGGCGAAATGTGCAGTAAGGCGCAAAAGGAATTTACGCAGTATTTTCCGAAACCGGGATGGGTGGAACATGATCCGGAGGAAATTTGGTCTACTCAGATGGAAGTTGCCTGGCAGGCTATGGCTAATATTAATGCTACGGCAATGGATATTGCTGCTATAGGAATTACCAACCAGCGTGAAACTGCAATTGTATGGGATAAAAAATCTGGAAAACCCGTTTATCATGCTATAGTATGGCAATGTCGCAGGACCTCGGAGTATTGCGATGAGTTAAAAGCGAAAGGACTTACCAATGTATACAGGAGAAAAACAGGTCTGGTTTTGGATGCCTACTTTTCTGGGACAAAGGTCAAGTGGATTTTGGATCATGTTGAAGGTGCAAGAGAACGTGCCGAACGAGGGGAACTGCTGTTTGGGACAGTGGAAACATGGTTGATCTGGAAACTTACAGGTGGTACCGTTCATATTACAGATTATTCCAATGCGTCCAGGACGATGATGTTTAATATAAACACGCTGAAGTGGGATGATGAAATTTTACGGGAATTAAATATTCCTGTTTCTATGCTTCCGGAAGTTAAGCCATCGAGCTGTATTTACGGCGAAGCAGACGTTAAATTTTTTGGAGCACCTATTCCAATTGGGGGAGCAGCAGGAGACCAGCAAGCCGCACTTTTTGGGCAGACTTGTTTTCGAAAGGGTGAGGCAAAAAATACTTATGGTACGGGATGCTTTCTTTTGATGAATACTGGTGAGAGTCCGGTATTTTCTGAAAATGGTCTGGTTACTACTATTGCATGGGGAATTGGAGAAAAAGTATATTATGCATTAGAAGGTTCGGTTTTTGTTGCAGGAGCGGCTATACAATGGCTTCGAGACGAAATGAAATTAATTGATTCCTCTCAGGTTTCGGAATATATGGCGCAGAAAGTGAAGGATACAAATGGGTGCTATGTAGTACCGGCATTCACTGGTCTGGGGGCACCCCATTGGGATCAATACGCCAGAGGGACTATTGTGGGATTGACAAGAGGAGTAAATAAATATCATGTTATTCGTGCAACACTTGAATCTCTGGCTTATCAGGTTAATGATGTGCTTGAAGCGATGAAGGCAGACTGTAAAAGACCGGTATCCGTACTGAAAGTGGACGGGGGTGCCAGTGCCAATAATTTTTTAATGCAGACCCAGTCGGATATAAGTGACGTGCCGGTGATGCGTCCCCAGTGTGTAGAGACAACGGCAATGGGGGCGGCATATTTGTCGGGTATAGCTGTTGGATACTGGAAAAGCGAAGTGGATGTTGTGAAAAACTGGTCCGTAGATAGAACCTTTGAATCGGAAATGGATACTGAGCTAAGAGGTAAAAAGATAAAAGGTTGGAATAAAGCGGTTAGGTATTCTTTTGAATGGGCAAAAGAAGAGTAATGAAGTGTAAAGAGAAAACAGGGGCAGATTTTCTATTTGGAAAAATCTGCCCCTGTTTTTAAAATGTCTGAATAAATTCGTTTATAAAGTAAATTGCGGCACCCACAGCAGATGCTTCGGTTCGATAATGACATACCTGAATAAAACTGCCGTCTTGTTCAAAAGGGTTCAGAGAAATGGCTTTTTTACGGAATTCATCTATATAGTCAGACATATAGGCTCCTACATGACCTCCAAGTACGATATTGCAGTCATAACACATTCTTAAAGAGTTAACGGCAAGTGCCAGATAATCCATATATTCATCGAAGACATTTAGCAGTCCTTTGTTGTTTCCAGTCTCCAAATCCGCAAAAAATTTTTTTAAATCCCCACCAGTAAAATCGGATAATATGTTTGAAGAACAGTATGCATCCAGACATCCATACCTACCACAATAGCATTGTTTGCCATGGGGGACAATTGTTACATGTCCAAATTCACTGCCTCTCCAGTTTACTCCTGTATAAATATTCTGGTTGTTCATGTTTGCTCCGCCAACACTGCTGCTAAGTGAAAGATAGACCATAGGTTCTGTGTAACGAGCCAGCCAGCTTTCTGCTAATCCTGCTGAATTAGAGTCATTAAAAAGAAACGTTGGAGCATCTATACAGGCGGAAAGTCTGTCGTAAATATGAGATGAGGCTTTGATAACAGCAGCATAGGTAATTGATTTTTGGTCTGGTCCAATAATGACAGGCATAGAAATGCCTGCACCTAAAAGCGTAGAGTGGTCAGAGATATTTTCTTGAATTACTTTTTCAACTACAGATTTTACTGTGTCAAAATAGTCGTCGGTCTCCTCGTAAGAGATTCTTATTCTATTGCTGGCAATTATATTTAGCGACAGATCAATAAGTACTACTGAAAGATGATTTTTGGTAATGTCAATTCCCAGCGCGAATCGGACATTGGATACACAACGAAATATTGTAGGCTTCCTGCCACCGGTTGATTCAAAGGAGCCTGCATTATATATAAAACCAAGATCTCTTAATTTGTTTAGGTTTTGTGTAACTGTAGGCAGGCTTAATCCTAATTGTTTTGCAATATCTTGTCTGGAACACTCCTTATTTTGGTATATGAATCGGTAAATATCGCCGACACTCTTTGAATTAGAAAATAATTCTTCCATAATGAAATCCCCTATATAATTGTTTTCGTAATGCTGTATACAAACTGTTTGATTTTAATCTGCGGCATAGAGTATATCGTAATCAGCACTAAAGATAAGAAATAGTTTCATTACTTATGATAACTTATTTTTAAAAGTAGGTCAAGAAGGTAAAACATATAGAAAGAGTTTTATGTTATTTATTGTTAAAAATATAGCAATTATTATTAAAAACATTTTTATATAGTGAAAAATGCACAAAAAATAAGGGTTTATTTAATGAGTAAATTACAAACATAAATAAAAATATTGACAAAAGTATTTTGCGGAATTATACTTTAGAAACAAAGAAAAGGGATAAAGGAGAGTGGATCAGGAGATGGACGAAATCAAAATGAGCGTCAGTGGAATCGAAAAATCTTTTCCGGGAGTCAAGGCGTTAAGTGATATTGATTTTGCAGTGAGGAGGGGGACGGTTCATGCCCTTTGCGGCGAAAATGGAGCAGGAAAGTCAACTCTGATGAAAATTATTATGGGACTGTATCAGCCGGATAAAGGGCAGATCTTTTTAGATGGACAGCCTGTAGAAGTGAAAAATCCAATACAGGCAAGAGAACTGGGGATTTCTATGATAGCACAGGAATTAAATTATATTCCTGAATTATCAGTAGAAGAAAACCTATTTTTGGGCCGTCTGCCGGTAAACAAAGTAGGAAAGGTAGACTGGAAAAAAATAAGACATGAAGCAAAAAAGTTTTTAGTAGAGGAAGAACTTCCGTATACACCTGATCAAAAGTTGAAAACGTTAACCGTTTCCGATATACAGATGCTGGAAATAATAAAAGCGATTACAAATAATGCTCAAGTAATTATTATGGACGAACCCACATCTTCGATCACACATAAGGAGGTAGAGCAGTTATTTGAAAAAATAGAATGGTTGAAAGCACAAGGTGTATCTATTATTTACATATCCCATAAAATGGAAGAAGTCTTTCGTATTGCAGATGATATTACTGTATTACGTGATGGAACTGTAGTATCGACGGATCGGGCGGAAAATCTGGATTTGGACACAGTTATTGCCCGCATGGTAGGAAGAAAACTAGATAATGTTTATCCGAAAGAGCATATAGAAGTAAATGAAAAAGTGCTGGAAGTGGAGCATTTTACCCAGAAAGATGTATTTGAGGATATCAGTTTTTACGCTAGAAAGGGAGAGATTGTAGGTTTTGCCGGATTGGTGGGTGCTGGCAGGACGGAAACAATGCGTGCGGTCTTTGGCCTAGATCCTCATGATTCGGGAAGTATTAAAATTGAGGGAAAAGAAGTGAAGATAAGAAATCCACGTGACAGTATAGAACATAAACTGGTGATGCTTTCCGAAAGCCGGCGGGATGATGGTATTGTTCCTGTACGAAGTGTTATGGAAAATGCAAGTCTGGCCAGCTTGAAGAAGTTTATCTATAGTGGATATGCACATAGAAGCGAGGAAAGAGCAGAGGTGAAAAAAAGCTTTGATAAAATGAATGTTAAGACGCCTACTCTTGATACGGCTATTTCCTCTTTATCGGGAGGAAATCAGCAAAAAGTACTGTTGTCTAGATGGATGCTTTGCGATCCGGATATCATGATATTAGATGAACCAACACGAGGTATAGATGTAGGCGCCAAGTTTGAAATCTATAAATTGATAACAGATATTGTAAAAGAAAATAAGGCGGTAATAATGGTTTCTTCAGAACTGCCTGAGCTTATTGGTATGTGTGATCGGATTTATATTATGTGTCAGGGCAGAATTAGTGGCTGTATTACAAAAGATGCTTTTTCGCAAGAAGTAATTATGAAGCATGCAGCTGGTTTGATAAAAGAGGAAGCATTGGGAGGAGAATAAAAATGAAACCAAAAACATCACATTATTTGCAGAAGCTTAGCATTTTTATCGTGCTGATTGTATTGTTTATTGTATGTAGTGTAATTAGTCCGTACTTTTTACAGTACAGTAATCTGATCAATGTGACCAGACAACTATGTGTGGGGATTTTAATTGCTTACGGAGAAATGTTGCTGATTATCAGTGGATTTCTTGATTTGTCGGTAGGTTCTGTTTTAGCTTTGGCTGGGGTATTTTCTGTTTCTGTTTATAAAACTACGCAGTCAATGACCCTGGCACTAATTGCAGCGTTGGTTACAGGCATTGTCTGTAATGTAATCAATGGAGTATTTGTAGGACATTTTAATGTACCGGCTTTTATTGCTACTTTAGGAATGCAGCAGGCTGCCAGAGGTTTGGCATTGTACTTTACTGGAGGACAGAATATTCTTCAGCTGGGAAAATTTGTAAAAATTGGACAAGGAATGATTGGACCGGTTCCGGTTCCAGTTCTTATTGTAATAGGTGTAACTGTTTTAGTATGGTATTTGGTTAACCATACAAGGTACGGCAGAAGCTTATACGCTATAGGCGGAAGCCGCCCTGCAGCAGAGGCAAGTGGCATTAATGCCAGAAAGAGCATTTATATTTCCTATGTGTTGAACGGAATAATGGTTGGATTGGCCGGTATGATTTTTATGGCAAGAAATAATGCGGGCCTGCCGAATGGGGCAGTTGGATATGAAATGACAGGTCTTACAGCAGCTATTGTAGGTGGAACTTCCTTTACGGGGGGAATCGGAACAGTAAGTGGAACAATAGCCGGAGCATTCATTATTGGGTTTTTAGAGAACGTTATGAATCTACTTGGTGTGAATTCTTATATACAGCAAATTATAGAGGGGGCTATTATCGTGCTTGCTGTAGCTTTTGATGTTGTCAGCAAGTCGAGAAAATCACATAAGGTAATTGTAGTGAAGGAAACTGTGCAAAAAAGACAGTAATCGTACATAATCTGTCTGATAACGGATCAGTCAGGTAAGTAAATAAAAATCTTAAGGAGGAAATGTATTTATGAAAGCGAAAAAAATCTGCGCATTACTAGTATCTGCTGCTATGGTGATAACATTGGCAGCCTGCGGAGGAAACAAAGGGGACACAGGAAGTTCTTCAAACGGCGCCGGCAGTGCTGATTCCGGGAAGAAAAGGGTATGCTTTGTAGCCCGCGCCAGTGCGGATACATTTGCGGCATGGCTTACTTCAGAAATGAAAAAGGAAGCCGAAAATTATGAAGATATTGAACTGACATGTGTCAGCGGAGAGGGGGATGACAATAAAGAGAACGGACTTTTGGAAGATTGCGTTACAAAAGGATATGATCTGGTAATTGTACAGTCAAATAACAATGCTGCACAGGCGCCTTATGTACAGAAATTAATTGATGCCGGCATACCTGTAATCACCACAAACCCAACTACACATCAGAGTGATTTAGACGGCAGTGACGATGATTCTGTAATGGAAGGGACTGGTACAGTAGATGCTGATCCAATTGAGCAGGCTAAAGTCAGTGCGGACAGGGCAGTAGAGGAAGTTCCTAAAAATGCAAACGTTGTGGTGCTGAACGGACCATCAGGCAATTACCATGCAGATAAGAGAAGAGAAGCGTGGACAGAGTATTTCTTTAATAAAAGATCTGATGTCAATATTCTTTATGAAGATTATGCAAACTGGAATAGTGATGAGGCACTGACGCTTATGGAGTCGTGGGTACAGTCAGGTACACATATTGATGCAGTTATTTCCATGAATGATAATATGGCAGCAGGTGCAATAGAGGCGATTCGGGATAACAGCGAATATATTGATGCAGATGGAACGCCCAGCTTTCTTGCCTATGGTGTTGATGGTACAGCTCAGGGGTGTCTTTTAATCAAAGAAGGACTGCTTACCTCAACAGCACTTCAGTCAGCTGCTGATCTGGCTAAAAAGAATATGGAATATGCAGAAAAGGTGGTCAGTGGTGAAATGGATGTAACGGAAGTAAGCGATTTTGTAGATGCTCCGGAAATCAATAAAGACAATGTTTCTGATTACATTCAGATTTATATTGATAACGGAGAAATTACGGATGACGGCACGCTCAGTGATTAATCAGATGTAGAACTCCTTTGGAGCAGATAATATTATGGAGACTGCCTGGTAATGTTAATTGCCAGGCAGTTTTAAACAAAAAATCATGAAATATGTTGAGGTGTAAATTAAAAACGACGGAAATAGAAAAGGAGATGTTACAATGAAAATGCAAAAAGGAGCATTTATGCGTGGAACTGACAACATGATAATAAAAGAAATCCCGGTGGAAAAAGTGGGGAATAAAGAAGTTCTTGTTTCACTTGAATATGTGGGAATATGTGGTTCTGATGTGCACTATTATCACAGTGGGAATTGCGGTGCTTATAAAGTAGATTTGAATGAAGACTTTATGCTGGGACATGAGTGTGCTGGCACTGTGACTGAAGTGGGTGAAGGGGTAGAACACTTAAAAGTTGGTGACAGAGTAGCACTGGAGCCTGGAATAACATGTGGTAAGTGTGAAGCTTGCAAGTCGGGTCATTATAATCTGTGCCCTGAAGTAGTGTTCCTCGCTACGCCTCCGGTGCAGGGATGCAATGAGGAGTATATTGTGTTTCCGGAGGACATGTGCTTTAAATTGCCGGAAAATGTTTCAACAAAAGCTGGGGCACTGATTGAGCCTCTGTCTGTGGGGTTTTATGCTGCCGAACAAGGTGCTGTAAGTGCAGGAGATACTGTAATTATACTGGGTGCCGGCTGCATAGGACTAGTCACTGCTTTATCCTGTAAAGCAAGAGGGGCAGGTCAGATAGTAGTAGCGGATCTTGTAGAAGCGCGTCTTGAGAAGGCACTTGAACTTGGTGCTACAGCCGTGATCAACAGTGGCAAAGAGGATGTGTTAAACCGTGTTAATGAACTAACAAAAGGCAGAGGGTTTGATGTGGTCTTTGAGACTGCAGGATCTCCGGTTACAATTGCTCAAACGCCATTTTTGGTACGGAGAGGTGGAATAGTTACTTTGGTGGGGATTTCATCGCAAGAAGAAATCGCTTATAATTTTGCACAGATCATGGATAAAGAGGTGACGATTAAATCTGTATTTAGATATAAAAATATATTTCCAAAAGCAATTGCAGCCGTAGCGGGCGGTTCCATTAATGTTGAAAGTATTGTAACTCATGAATATGATTTGGAACATATACAGGAAGCTTATGATGAGGCAGTAAATAATAAGACGGATTTGGTTAAGGCGGTCATAAAAGTAAAATAATATCAGTTACAGATCCAGATAATAAAAGACGCCCCTTTTCTTGTTCAATAGAAGATGTTATAATAAGGAAATTGAATAAAAAGAGAGGTGCAGTATGAGTGTTTTTGAATTGGATGCATATGAAGTGATGCAGGAAACAGATTTATCTGATTTAAAATCAAAAGGATTTCTTTTGAGACATAAACGAAGCGGGGCAAGGGTTCTGCTGATGGAAAATGATGACGAGAATAAAGTGTTTTCAATTGGTTTTCGAACTCCGCCGTCTGACAGTACAGGTGTACCCCATATAATGGAACATTCGGTGTTGTGCGGATCAAGGGATTTTCCAGTCAAAGATCCGTTTGTTGAACTGGTAAAAGGATCTCTGAACACCTTTTTAAATGCAATGACTTATCCGGACAAAACAGTATATCCGGTAGCCAGCTGCAATGATACAGATTTTCAAAATTTAATGCATGTATATATGGATGCGGTATTCTATCCCAATATTTACCACCATGAAGAAATATTCCGTCAGGAAGGATGGAGTTATAAGCTGGAATCGGCAGAGGACAAGCTGGGTTATAATGGTGTGGTGTATAATGAAATGAAGGGGGCATTTTCATCACCTGAAGGTGTACTTGATCGCGTGATTCTTAATTCCTTGTTTCCTGATACATCATATGCAAATGAGTCGGGTGGAGATCCTGAGTATATCCCAGATTTGACCTACGAACAATTTTTGGACTTTCATAAAAAGTATTATCATCCGTCAAATAGTTACATCTACCTTTATGGCGATATGGACATGAAAGAAAAGCTGACTTGGCTGGATGAAAAATATCTCAGTCATTTCCATAAAATAGAAGTAGACTCTGAAATCAGGGAACAGGCGCCCTTTGATCAAATAAAAGAAATAGAAATGGAATACTCGATTTCCAGTGAGGAAACAGTAGAAGATAACACTTATCTATCCTATAACAAGGTGGTAGGGACATGCCTTGATGAAAAATTGTATCTTGCCTTTCAGGTCCTGGATTATGCATTGCTTTCAGCTCCGGGAGCACCCCTGAAAAAGGCACTGGTGGATGCGGGAATTGGTAAAGACATTATGGGTTCTTACGATAATGGCATATATCAGCCGATATTCTCTGTTATTGCAAAAAATGCCAATATAGAGCAGAAAGAAGCGTTTATCAGTACTATTGAAAATGTTCTGCAGAATATTGTTGATAATGGAATAAACAAAAAGGCTCTTGAGGCAGGTATTAATTATCATGAATTCCGATTCCGTGAAGCAGATTTTGGGGGATATCCAAAAGGGTTGATGTATGGTCTGCAGATGTTTGACAGCTGGCTGTATGATGAAGAAAGACCCTTTGTTCATATGAACGCTATTCCTACATTTCAATTTCTCAAGGATAACGTAAAGACTGGATATTTTGAAGCATTAATTCAAAAATATCTGCTTGAAAATGTTCATGGGTCTGTTGTAGTTGTTAAGCCGGAGAAGGGGCGGACAGTACGCCTTGACAAAGCGCTTGATGAAAAGCTTCAGACATATAAAGCAGGATTGAACGAAGATCAAATCAACAAACTGGTGAAAGATACGGAAGCATTACTTTTGTATCAGGAGGAGGAATCTCCAAAAGAAGATCTGGAGAAGATTCCTGTTTTGAGCAGGGATGATATAACGAAGGACATTGCTCCCATATATAATACTGAAAAAGAAATTGATAATATTAAAATGATGCATCATAATGTGGAGACGAATGGCATTGGTTATGTTACATTAATGTTTGATTTGTCTGATGTTTCAGAGGAAAAACTGGCATATGCAGGTATACTCCAGGCTGTGCTCGGCATGATTGACACAACTAATTACGAATATGGTGAATTGTTCAATGAAATTAATGTCCATACCGGAGGAATAGGAACTTCTTTGGAGTTGTACGCAGATGCTACAAAAGCGAAGGAAAAGGAATTCCGTGCTACCTTTGAAATTAAGGGGAAAGCCCTATACGCTAAGATGGACATCTTGTTCAGTATGATGCGAGAAATTTTAATGGAGACAAATCTGGAGGATGAAAAGCGACTGAAAGAAATTTTATCCATGCTAAAGTCTCGTCTGCAGATGGGATTTCAATCTTCGGGTCATACAACAGCTGCTCTTCGAGCACTTTCTTACAGCTCACCTTTAGCTAAGTTTAAAGATGATACTGACGGGATTGGCTATTACGAAGTAATTAAAGATATTGAAGAAAATTTTGAAATAAAAAAGGAGACCTTAATATCTAACTTAAAAGAAATTGCAAAACATGTTTTCCGTGAAGATAATATGATGGTGAGTTATACTTCTTCAGAAGATGGACTTCTTTCTGTATATGACGAGATCGGCAAAATTAAAGCAGGACTGTATGGTAAACTTGAGGAACCAGAAACACCATGTATTATACATTGCAAAAAACAAAACGAAGGATTTAAGACTTCTTCTAAAGTTCAGTATGTAGCTCGGGTCGGTAATTTTATTGATCAGGGTGTTGAGTATAACGGTGCACTGCAGATTTTGAAGGTTATTTTAAGCTATGATTATTTATGGCAGAATATTCGGGTCAAAGGTGGTGCTTATGGATGCATGAGCAGTTTTAACAGACTTGGAGAAGGGTATCTAATATCTTACCGAGATCCGAACTTGAAAAGGACCATGGAAATATACGAGGGTGTCGTAGATTATCTGAATAATTTCACTGTAGATGAAAGAGATATGACGAAATATATTATTGGAACCATCAGCAATATTGACCGGCCCATGACACCAGCCACAAAAGGTGAACGATCTATGAACCTTTATATGAATCATATATCTGCTGATATGATACAAAAAGAACGTTTGGAAATCTTAAATGCGCAGCAGGAAGATATTCGTAAACTGTCAGATGTAGTAGCGGCGGTTCTTAAAGCGGAACAGTTATGTGTAATAGGCAACGAAGAAAAAATAGAAGAAGAAAAAGACATGTTCAAGGTTGTAAAGACATTGTTTTAGAGAGCAGGGGCGTAACTTTTATTTTTGTTACGCCCTGTCTTAAGGTAAAAAAACAATAAAAAGCACCTGTATGAGAGGAGATATTATGGAAGAAAAATACAAGTCGGGTTTTGCAACTTTAATAGGCCGCCCAAATGTAGGGAAGTCTACATTGATGAATTATCTGATCGGTCAAAAGATTGCTATTACATCAAACAAACCACAAACAACAAGGAATCGCATTCAGACCATTTTGACAACAGATGAGGGGCAGATTGTTTTCGTGGATACGCCAGGAATTCACAAAGCAAAAAATAAATTAGGTGAATATATGGTCAATGTGGCCGAACGTACGCTGAATGAAGTGGATGTTGTTTTATGGCTGGTCGAGCCGTCAACATTTATTGGCGCTGGAGAACAGCATATTATAGAGCAATTGAAAAAGGTTACCACACCAGTAATTCTTGTTATTAATAAGACTGACATGGTAAAGAAAGAAGAGGTTCTTACCTATATAGATGCATACAATAAAGCTTACGAGTTTTCCGCAATAGTACCTGTTTCTGCCAGAAACGGAGATAATACTGATGAATTGGTAAAAGTTATTTTGAAATATCTGCCATATGGTCCCCGCTTTTATGATGAAGACACAATAACAGATCAGCCTGAACGGCAAATTGTCTCAGAATTAATACGTGAAAAAGCACTACATTCTCTTAAGGAAGAGATTCCACATGGTATAGCTGTTGCGATCGACAGTATGAAGATGCAGAATAGAGTAATGCATATAGATGCAACTATTATATGTGAGCGGGATTCTCATAAAGGTATTATTATAGGAAAACAGGGAAGCATGCTAAAAAAAATAGGCAGTACAGCACGATTTGAAATTGAACGTCTGTTGGATTGCAAAGTGAATCTGAAACTGTGGGTGAAAGTACAGAAAAACTGGAGAGACAGTGATTTTTTAATGAAAAATTTTGGTTACCAGCAAGATAATAATTAGAGGATATGTGCCTGTCAAGGTATTTTGATAAAAATAAGCTGGTAGATTTTACGAGGTATAGTGTAGTTCTAATCGGAGAACCTAATAGTATCACATAAGAAGAGGTGATTCGATGGAACAAGGATACTGGAATAGGTTTATTGCAACAGGAAGTGTAAAAGATTATCTGTCTTATAAAATGTCGGATTATGATCAAACGGCTGGACAGAAAAAGGAAAACAGCATGGGAGTAAGAAGTTGTGAATCAGATTGTACTGACAGGAATGGTGCTGTCTACAGCGCCCGTTGGGGAATATGACCGTCGCGTCGTTATTCTGACAAAAGAACAGGGGAAGATTGCTGCGTTTGCCAAAGGTTCCAGACGCCCTAACAGCCCATTGGTGGGCGCAGTCAATCCATTTACGTTTGGAGAATTTACCATGTATGAAGGCCGATCGTCCTATACTATACAATCCGCTAATATATTGAATTATTTTCCTGAACTTCGGGAGGATATGGTTGGGGCGTATTATGGTTTTTATTTTCTCGAATTTTCAAATTATTATACAAAAGAATTCAATGATGAAAGAGAAATGCTTAAATTATTATATCAGACTATGCGTGCTTTAACCAACAAGCATATACCTGACAAACTTATACGTTACATATTTGAATTAAAGGCATTCTACATTAATGGTGAGGGTCCTGCGGTATTTGGGTGTGTAGTATGTGGAAAAAAAGACCGTCCCACTATGTTTAGTGTGAAAAAGGGCGGTCTTGTTTGCAGTGATTGTGGAATAGAGGTTATAGACGGGATTTCTTTGGAACAATCGGTTTTATATAGCATGCAATATATAGAAAGCAGCAAAATAGAAAAATTATACACTTTTAATGTTACTGAAAAGGTGTTGGATCAATTGGCTAATGTTATGGATCGGTATCGTGAAATTTATGTTGATAAAAAATTTAAATCTTTGGAGATACTTGAAACTTTATTGTGATAAGGCTTTTGTGTGAAGATTGTCTAAACGGCTTGAAAAAAAGGCGGGAAACCGTTATAATAGTTACCAATTGAGATGAAATAGAATGTGAGGAGCAGTAAGATGGCTGAAAAAACGATGGATAAGATTGTAGCTCTTGCAAAATCAAGAGGATTTGTATACCCAGGTTCTGAAATTTATGGAGGACTCGCTAATACCTGGGATTATGGGAATCTTGGAGTAGAGTTGAAAAATAATGTGAAAAGAGCCTGGTGGCAGAAATTTGTTCAGGAATCTCCATATAATGTAGGTGTGGATTGTGCGATATTAATGAATCCCCAGACATGGGTAGCTTCCGGACATTTAGGTGGATTTTCCGATCCTCTTATGGACTGCAGAGAGTGTCATGAGCGATTCAGAGCGGATAAATTAATTGAAGACTATAGTGCTCAAAACAATATTGTTATAGATGGTGCGGTAGATGCATGGTCTCAAGAAGAGATGACGACATTTATTGAAGAGCATCAAATTTGCTGTCCTTCCTGCGGAAAACACAATTTTACAGATATACGTCAGTTTAATCTGATGTTCAAGACCTTTCAGGGAGTTACAGAAGATGCAAAAAACACAGTATACCTGAGACCTGAAACTGCGCAGGGGATTTTTGTCAACTTTAAAAATGTGCAGAGAACATCCAGAAAAAAATTACCATTTGGTATTGCGCAAATCGGTAAATCATTTAGAAATGAAATAACCCCGGGTAACTTTACTTTCCGTACAAGAGAGTTTGAACAAATGGAACTTGAGTTTTTCTGTGAGCCAGATACTGATTTGGAATGGTTTGCTTACTGGAAACAATTCTGCCTTGACTGGCTTAGTTCATTGGGATTGAAATCTGACGAAGTAAGATACAGGGATCATGATCAGGAAGAATTGTCTTTTTATAGTAAAGCAACAACAGATGTTGAATTTTTGTTTCCTTTCGGATGGGGTGAGTTATGGGGGATTGCTGACAGAACAGATTATGATTTGACTCAGCATCAGGAAGTCTCAAAACAGGATATGACCTATTTTGATGATGAGAAGAAGAAAAAATATATTCCTTATGTAATAGAGCCGTCCCTTGGCGCAGACCGTATGGTTCTTGCTTTTCTTTGCAGCGCATATGATGAAGAAGAGTTGGAAGGCGGAGATGTGCGTACAGTTATGCATTTCCATCCAGCACTTGCACCGGTGAAAATAGGTGTACTGCCATTATCTAAAAAATTAAATGAGGGTGCAGAGAAGGTCTTTGCAGATCTATCTAAAATGTATAACTGCGAGTTTGATGACCGTGGAAATATTGGTAAACGTTACCGTCGTCAGGATGAAATTGGCACACCTTTCTGTGTAACTTATGATTTTGACTCAGAAGAAGATCATGCAGTTACTGTACGTGACAGAGATACTATGGCTCAGGAAAGAATTAAAATAGAAGATTTAAAAGCTTACTTTGAAGAAAAAATGAAATTTTAAGCAGTTTAGGAGAAGGATGTGGTAAAACAACTGTTTTGCGGCATCCTCTTTATTATATTAAGGAGGTATTTACATATGAGTAAAAATTTATGGACCATTTATACAGAGGAACAATTAAAAGAATTGAATTCTCTGAACGAGGCGTACAAAGAGTTTTTGGATAAAGGAAAAACAGAGAGAGAATGCATTACTGAAATAATCAGGCAGGCAGAAGCCGCCGGATATAAAGATATCTCATCAGTAAAAACGGTACATACGGGAGATAAGGTATATGCAGCCTGGATGGGAAAATCTATTGCATTATTTAATATTGGCGAAGATGAACTGGAAAACGGTATGAATATACTGGGAGCACATGTTGACTCACCAAGAATGGATCTTAAACAGAATCCGCTGTATGAAGAAAGTGGATTTGCATACTTTGACACACATTACTATGGTGGGATCAAAAAATATCAGTGGGTGACCCTGCCCCTTGCGATTCACGGAGTGGTAATCCGCAAAGACGGAACAAAAGTAGAAGTATCAATAGGTGAAAAAGATACGGATCCAGTTTTTGTTGTCACTGATTTATTGATTCATCTCTCTGCTAAACAGATGGAGAAAAAAGCAGCTACTGTTGTAGAAGGGGAAAATCTGGATATATTAATTGGGAGCAAGCCTTTAAAGGGAGAAGAAAAAGATGCTGCTGCGGCTACAGTATTAACACTGCTTAAGGAATCTTACAACATAGAAAAAGAAGATTTAATGTCTGCTGAATTGGAAGTAGTACCTGCAGGCAAGGCAAGGGACTGTGGTTTTGACAGGAGCATGATTATGGGATATGGGCAGGATGACAGAGTGTGTTCTTATACATCTCTGGCAGCTATGCTGAAAATGAATAATGTTAAACGAACAGCCTGCTGTATCCTTGTAGACAAAGAAGAAATTGGAAGTGTTGGTGCAACAGGAATGCATTCTAGATTTTTTGAAAATGCAGTTGCGGATTTAATGGATAAAATGGGATGCTTTACAGAATTAAGACTCCGTCATACACTGGCAAATTCAACGATGATTTCTTCAGATGTAGGAGCGGCTTTTGATCCTATGTATGCAGATGTATACGATAAAAAGTCTTCATCCTTTTTTGGGAAAGGTCTGGTCATAAAAAAACATACTGGTTCACGCGGAAAGAGTGGATCAAATGATGCTAATGCAGAATATATAGCAAAGTTAAGAAAAGTATTTGATGAAAATGATGTTGCCTTTCAGATGACAGAAATGGGGAAAATTGATGCAGGCGGCGGTGGTACCATTGCTTACATACTGGCACAGTTCGGCATGGAAGTTATCGATGGAGGTGTTGCTGTTCTTTGCATGCATGCACCATGGGAAGTGTCAAGTAAAGCAGATGTATATGAAGCCTACCGCGGATATTGTGCTTTTTTAAAAGATATGAATTAATAAATAGCTGTATAAAAAACAATAGCATGCTATGAATAAAAGAAGGGATATCCGGGCTTGATTTAATGACAGGATATCCCTTTTTTGTAAATTCCAATTTTCTTTATTGCAGATGTCTACGATTTTTTCGGTATAAATTTTCCATAATAATCCATACTAACATTTAGTAAAAGAGTTAAAGAAAGGAATATGTTTTATGGAGAGAAAAAATGCCTGGAATTATTATAGTCAGGAGGAAAAAAAACGGGTTGAGGATATTTGTCATGCCTATTGTCACTTTTTGGATTGCAGTAAGACGGAACGAGAATGTGCTGCCTCTGCGATAAGACTTGCCAGAGCCCAGGGTTTCAGAAACCTGGATACAATAAAAGAGGCACGTGAGTCATTAAAACCAGGTGATAAAGTTTATGCCTGCCAGATGGATAAAACGGTTGCGTTATTTCAGATAGGTGCGGAACCCTTTGAAAAAGGAATGAATATTCTGGGTGCACATATTGATTCACCAAGAATTGATGTTAAGCAGGTCCCGCTGTATGAAGAGAGGGGACATGCATATCTTGATACCCATTACTATGGTGGAGTAAAAAAATACCAATGGCTTGCTATACCTTTGGCGTTGCATGGGGTAGTAATCAGAAAAGATAATACAAAAGTAGAAATAAAAATTGGGGAAAAGGAAAGAGAGCCGGTCTTTGTTATAACAGATCTACTTCCACATCTTGGGAGGGAGTTGAACGAAAAGAAGGTAAAAGATTTTATTAACGCAGAGAAAATGGATCTTTTGATAGGTAATCTTCCGGCTAAGAAGAAAGAAGAAAAAAATAGTCTTGGAAAGAAACATCTTGAATTTTTGAACGGAGAAGAAACAGCAGAAGACACAGAATTAGTCAAAAAATCTATTTTGGATCTTTTGCAAGAGCAATACCAGATATCGGAAGAAGATTTTATATCTGCAGAACTTGAAATCGTACCTGCAGGCAAAGCAAGAGAGTGTGGATTGGATCATAGCATGATACTTGGATATGGACAGGATGACAGAAGTTGTGCTTTTACCTCTCTGCTGGCACTTATGGAGTTAAAAATAGCCAGAAGAACCAGTTGTTGTCTGCTGGTTGATAAAGAAGAAATCGGAAGTACCGGTGCTACAGGGATGAGATCAAAGTTTTTTGAAAATACTGTTGCAGAAATAATGGAATTATGCGGAGATTATTCTGAGTTGAAATTAAGAAGAACCATGATGAATTCTAAGATGTTATCGTCGGATGTAAGTGCTGCATATGATCCAATGTTTGATGAGTACTATGAGAAGAAAAATGCGGCATATTTGGCGAATGGACTTGTTTTTAACAAATATTCAGGAAGCGGAGGGAAAACTGGGGCAAACGATGCAAACCCTGAATACATGGCAGAATTAAGAAGAATTATGGAAAAACATAATGTAGTTATTCAAACTGCGGAACTTGGAGCCGTAGATAAAGGCGGGGGAGGTACAATTGCTTATTTTATGGCAGATTATGGAATGAATGTAATCGACTGCGGAATTCCTGTACTAAATATGCATGCCCCCTGGGAAGTATCCAGCAAAGCAGATCTTTATGAGGCACTCAAAGGCTACCTGGCGTTTTTAAAGGAAGCATAAAGGTTGGTAATGAGAATACTAGAAACGCATTCCTAAAAGTGGCAACGAAAAAGGCAGGCTTTCTTATTTACAAGGGAGTTTGCCTAGTTTTTTGAAATGTGTAATGAGAAAATTGTGGATATTTCCAAATTAGACATACAATGCGACGGCAAAAGGCAAAATTAGACAAAAAGCAATCTCAAATCTTGTATAAATTTACGGACAAAGTGCTTGACGAGGGTAAATAAAACCAGTAATATATTATATGCGACTTAGTGCAATTTTATTTGAAAAAATTATTAGGAGGTCATTAAGACATGGCAAAATGGGTTTATATGTTTACGGAAGGTGACGCAACCATGAAAAACCTGCTCGGCGGGAAAGGTTCCAACCTTGCTGAGATGACAAAGCTTGGTCTTCCGGTACCGCAGGGCTTCACAATTACAACTGAAGCTTGTACTCAGTACTATGAAGATGGTGAGAAGATTAATGAAGAGATCATGACTCAGATTATGGACTCTATTGTTAAAATGGAAGAAGTTACTGGAAAGAAATTTGGCGATAAAGAGAATCCGCTTCTTGTTTCTGTACGTTCAGGGGCAAGAGCTTCTATGCCTGGAATGATGGATACAATCCTGAATCTTGGTTTAAATGAAGAAGTTGTTAATGTACTGGCTGACAAATCAGGCAATCCTCGCTGGGCTTGGGACTGCTACAGAAGATTTATTCAGATGTACTCAGATGTAGTTATGGAAGTTGGTAAGAAATTCTTTGAAGAGCTTATTGACAAGATGAAAGAAGAAAAAGGTATTACAGAAGACGTTGATTTGTCAGCAGAAGATTTAAAAGAGCTTGCAGGACAATTCAAAGCAGAATATAAAGAAAAAATCGGAGCAGAATTCCCTGTTGATCCTAAAGAACAACTTATGGGTGCAATCAAAGCTGTATTCCGTTCATGGGACAACCCAAGAGCCAATGTATATCGTCGTGATAACGATATTCCTTATTCATGGGGAACAGCTGTTAATGTACAGATGATGGCATTTGGTAACATGGGTGATACATCAGGTACAGGTGTTGCATTTACACGTGACCCTGCTACAGGAGAGAAAAAGCTCATGGGAGAATTCCTGATGAACGCACAGGGTGAAGACGTTGTTGCCGGTGTCCGTACACCTCAGAAGATTGCGCAGCTGCATGAAGTTATGCCTGCTGTATACGATCAGTTCGTAGAAATCTGCGATAAATTAGAAGATCACTACAGAGATATGCAGGATATGGAGTTTACTATTGAAGATAAGAAACTTTATATGCTTCAGACTCGTAATGGTAAGAGAACAGCTCAGGCTGCACTTCAGATCGCTTGCGATTTAGTTGATGAAGGTATGATAACAGAAGAAAAAGCTGTTTCTATGATTGACCCAAGAAACCTTGATACACTGCTTCACCCACAGTTTGATGCTGCTGCTCTTAAGGCTGCAACACCAATCGGCAAAGCACTTGGTGCTTCACCTGGAGCTGCATGCGGTAAGGTTGTATTCTCTGCAGAAGATGCAAAAAATTGGGCAGCAAAAGGCGAAAAGGTTGTACTTGTGCGCCTTGAGACATCTCCAGAGGACATCGAAGGTATGAAGGCTGCACAGGGTATCCTGACAGTTCGTGGTGGTATGACATCACATGCTGCCGTTGTTGCACGTGGAATGGGAACATGCTGTGTATCTGGATGCGGTGATATTGCAATGGACGAAGCTAATAAGAAGTTTACTCTTGCTGGAAAAGAATATCATGAAGGAGATTCTATATCTCTTGACGGTTCTACAGGAAACATCTATGCAGGGTTAATTCCTACAGTAGACGCTACTATTGCAGGAGAGTTCGGCAGAATCATGGGATGGGCTGATAAATATAGAACAATGAAAGTTCGTACAAATGCAGATACACCTGAAGATGCAAAGAAAGCTCGTGAACTTGGAGCAGAAGGTATCGGTCTTTGCCGTACAGAGCACATGTTCTTTGAGGCTGACAGAATTGCAGCATTCCGTGAAATGATTTGTTCTGATACATTAGAAGAAAGAGAAGCAGCACTGGATAAGATTCTTCCTGTACAGCAGGGCGATTTCGAAGCATTGTATGAAGCACTGGAAGGAAATCCGGTAACTATTCGTTTCTTAGATCCACCACTTCATGAATTCGTACCTACTGAAGAAGCTGATATCAAGAAACTTGCTGACGCTCAGGGTAAAACTGTTGAGCAGATTAAAACAATTATTGATTCTCTTCATGAGTTCAACCCAATGATGGGACATCGTGGATGCCGTCTGACAGTGACATATCCTGAAATTGCAAAAATGCAGACAAAGGCTATTATCCGTGCGGCAATCAATGTACAAAAAGCACATGCTGACTGGAACGTTTGCCCGGAAATCATGATTCCACTTATCGGAGATATCAAAGAATTTAAATTCGTTAAGAAAATTGTTGTTGAGACAGCTGATGCTGAAATCAAAGCAGCAGGAAGCAGCCTGAAGTATCAAGTAGGTACTATGATTGAAATCCCAAGAGCTGCACTTACAGCTGATGAGATTGCAAAAGAAGCAGATTTCTTCTGCTTTGGTACAAACGATTTGACTCAGATGACATACGGATTCTCTCGTGATGATGCTGGTAAGTTCTTAGATGCATATTACGACACCAAGATTTTCGAAAACGATCCATTTGCAAAGCTTGATCAGACAGGTGTAGGTAAGCTTATGGAAATGTCAATCAAATTAGGAAAACCTGAAAATGAGAAACTGCATGTTGGTATTTGCGGCGAGCATGGTGGAGATCCAAGTTCTGTAGAATTCTGCAACAAACTTGGTCTGGATTATGTTTCTTGCTCACCATTCCGTGTACCGATTGCCAGACTGGCAGCAGCACAGGCAGCAATTAATCAAAGATAATTAAAGCTCTCATGGGGTCTTATACCAAGGACTTTGAGGAAGCTCGTATCTATAACTTAAATAACGATAAGCGTATCATTAGAAATAGTGATGCGCTTATTCTTATTGGAAAGAGCAGGTATTTTTACATCCAGCTTATTATCAATGATTATCTTTGCAGCCTTAAGATCTCACATTACTGGCTGCTAGCAAAGTAGTTTTAAGGAGGAAAAAATGGCGCGTTGGCAGAAAATTATTCATCACAATATAACTAGTCACCTGTTACGGGCTGCCATGGCTGCTGCCGGGTGCTTGCTTGCGATTTTTCTATGTAATGTCTTGGATTTAAATAATGCATCTTCAGCTGGAATTATTACACTTTTAAGTCTTCAAAGCACCAAAAAAGAAACATTGCTTACCGCGCTGCGACGAGGGTGGGCCTTTGTTATGGCTGTGTTGATTTCCCTTGGATGTTTTTCCCTGCTAGGGTACACTCTTTTGGCTTTTGGCGCGTATGTACTGATTTTTGTTTTAGTATGCCGCCTTTTTGCATTAGAAAACGCTATAGCAATTTGCTCCGTGCTAGTAACGCATTTTTGGCTGACCCAAAATATGTCCTGGGGCCTTATATGGAATGAGGCGCTTCTTTTATTTTTAGGAGCAGGGATAGGAATACTATTAAACCTTTTTTTACCACGGAAAATTGGCACCATACGTAAAGGACAGCGTCAGGTTGAGGAACAGTTTAGACGTATTTTATCGCAAATGGCGGAAATCATAGTGGACGGGATTTCAGGAGAAGAGATGTATCCAGGGAATTCTAAGTTTTCAGCGGAAATTGAGAAACAGTTTGCCGTACTGGAACAAACCCTGTTGCAGGTGCACAAGAATGCAGAAGCTGTCGAAGGAAACACCTTAACTGTGGATGCACGTTATTATTCTGAGTATAGCGAAATGCGCAAAAATCAGGCGAATGTATTAAGGCGTATGCAGGAAGATATTTCCCGACTGGACTGTATTCCGGAACAGGCATACCCTATTGCAATGCTCCTGCGGGAGACGGCGGCTTCCTTTCATGAATATAACAATTCAGAGTTATTGTTAGTCCGTGTACACGCATTACGAGAAGACTTTCGTGAAAGCAGCTTGCCGAAAGAACGTGTGGAATTTGAGGCTAGAGCCATGTTATTCACGCTACTCGCTGATATAGAATATTTTCTGACTTTAAAGAATGATTTTTCAAAACATCTTACAGTGGAGCAAAAAAAACTTTTTTGGTCAGGAGAACAATAAATTTAAATTAGTCAATATGACTGAAAAAAGCAAGCTTAGGTAGAAATACCATTACTCTTATCTAAAAATTCTAAAATATAAAAAGACAATTCGTAAGCAAATAATATCTGATTATTCTCCATGTCAAATTCGGACATTGCCTGTATTTTCCCAATCCGATAAAAGAAAGTACTTTTGTGGATATGGAGAAAATCAGATGTCTTAGCTGCACTTCTCTGATTAATAAAAAAGGCTCTTAGAGTATGGACATAGTCCGTTTTGTACTTTTTATCATGTTTTAACAGCGTGTATAGGTCAGGGTGTACCATTGTGGAAAGAACCTTTACATCCGATACTAATTCAAATAGATGATGATGAAAATTTTGAAGGTAGGTAATACAGTAATTGCCCGATGGCGAAGAACCTGTGTTCATTAAATATAAAGCCTGTTTATAAAATAAATGCGTATCCAGTATTTCCTCATAACGATAACTCATAGATACCAGTATGTGATTCAAATGCATAAAATCGCGGAATTTTTCCAAATCTACACCATCCCATTTCCCATCATGTGTACTGGTTCTTAATAGAACAAGATTATTTTGATAGGAAAAACAAATACTGTGCGGGAAGATTATGTCCAGCTGTTCAATGTAGTATTGCGAACTAAGTTTTTTCACCTGATTATCAATAAAAGAAAAGATAAGCACCCAAAAATATGAACGTGCGGGACGTCCCAGTTGAGCCATACGATGAATAGCAAAGCTGCTGTCGGTAATGTTTTGTTCAATTAAATCTCGCAGAAAATATTCGTGTGCGGCACCTCTTTGCTGAGTAAAGAAACTATCCTTTTGCATTTCTATAGATAGTGCTTTTGATACGTCATGTAAAAACGACAGATCCCTATTCGTATATGGGCGTTCACAGCAGCGTATGCAGATATAGCCTACGGCAGCTCGATTTATTCTTACGCTGCAAAAAATAAAGTCAGTATCCGGATCATCCTTAAAGTTTTCAATAAATGGAATGGTTGAATTAAAAAGTTTTTCGAATACACCCTTTTCGCGCATGTTGGAAAGGGATTTTTTGTTTAAATAAAGCTTGCCGCTGTGTTCTTCAAAGCTTGGATCCTTATCATGTCTGGGGGTAACTGCAATCAGAGAAAAGCTAGTGGAACATAGTGTAATGGGATTCATGAGAAAGCGTCTTGCGGTATCTAGTATAGTTTGTATCCCATGTCCCGCCTGTAAAATATGAAAAATTTTTTCTAGAAGTAAGTTTGCCTGTCGTCCATTATAAATAAGCGTTTGAACATGATTCAGTAAATCAAGAACGGATATAGAATCATAAATATTTGCTCCATATTTAACCTGTATTGCATCTGCAGGAGCATCTAAAAACAGAAAAAAACCTCTTCTTTTTATCAATGATTTAAATTCTTTATAATCCCCAATATATAATGTCTGGGCACGTAAAGTAACGTGGTTCAGGCTGCCCGGAAGTAAATATTGTACATTTTCTATTGGATGATCGGATTCCGGAATATTTGATAAGTGAACCTGAAAGCCCTCTTTTACGGATAATAAAATTTCTTTTAATTCTGCCATATTTCCTCCACCTGATTCCGACAAATGTCGGAAGATTTATAAATAATATAAAACTTATTGAGATGCTGGTGCAGTGTGTTTGTTATAAGGTTATTGATATAATTTTATCAATCATAACATGATGAGTATTTTAAAAGCAAGCAGACAGGAGGAAATAAAATTGAGTTTTAAGGTAATGGGTGTAACAGCCGGAAGAAAAAATGGAAATAGTGAAATTTTATTGAAAGAGGCACTGATAGCATGTGAAGAGGCAGGAGCAGAGGTAACCATGATTAATCTAAGAGACTACAACATCTTAGATTGCACTGGGTGTACGTCTTGTACAAGAGGGATGGCACAAGGAAAAAATACAGGATGTGTTTTGGATTATAAGGATGATAAGAAAAAGATTATGGATGTTCTTCTGGATCAGGACGGGGTGATTGTTTCGGTACCTACATACGATTTAATGCCTGCAGGAATGTATTCTACTTTTGCCCAGCGCAGCCTGAGTTATGAAACAGCCTTTCTGGAGACCATAGGTGCAATACCTCATAAAGACAGAGTGGCAGGTTTGATTGCTGTGGGCGGATCCACCAGGTCATGGCAGTCCATGGCATTGGAATGTCTTCAGGCCAGTATGTTTACTACAGATTTGCAGGTGGTGGATATGATATTGGGGGCCAGGGTTCCGGGAATGGCACAGTGCCTCTTAGATGACACATTAATTAAAAGAGCAAAAAAAATGGGCGAGAATATTATGCGTTCAATTGCAACTACTCCTTCTGAGCGAAAATGGCTTGGGGATGAAGACATGGGATGGTGCCCGAACTGTCATTCTAATGCGTTAGTGTTAGGAGAAGAACAGTGGGATGGTTTGTTATATCCGGTGGAATGTCAAGTCTGTGGTGCAGGCGGAAATCTAGAGAAGAACGGGCAGGGCAGGTGGAAATTTGTTATTCAGGAAGATGGACTTTTAAAAGATCGAACAACGGTAAAGGGAAGAGCACGACATTTGGAGGAGATTGGCCATACAGAAGGTGGATTTTATGCGGAACCCAAAAATCATGAGCAGGTAGCTGCAAAGATCGGGCGTTATAAAAATAAGGAATTTAAAAGGATTTAAGTCTTTGTGTGTTCGCACAAAGTAAAGCAAAATGGGATAGATATTATGAGGTGAACTCACAATGAATTTTGACCATAGGTTATGTACAATAAAATCATAAAAATAATGAACGGAGGATATGGTAATGAAGCGGATAGAAACAGATGTAATCGTAGTAGCAGCGGGGCTTTCTGGGCTTGCAGCAAGTATCGCGGCAGCAGAGGATGGAGCAAAGGTTATTACCTTTGAAAAGGCAAATACTACCGGCGGCGCAGCAAATATGGGTATGGGACCCCTTGGTGTAGGCTCCAGAATACAGAGAGAACAGATGATTGCCTTGACCCCGGGGGAGGCATTCCGTAAGCATATGTATTATACCCATTATCGTGTTGATGCTCGTATGGTAAGGGATTATTACTTTAAATCAGGAGATACCATTGACTGGCTTTGTGATATGGGAGTGGAATTTTGTGGTGTACAGAGAGCCTTTGGTGCACCCGAGGCAACCAGACCCTATTCAGATGGAGAATTTACTTGGCATGTTGTAAAGCCTGAAGGAGGAGGAATGCCAGGACCACGTAGTGCAACGGCTATGACGAAGAAGATGACGGAGCATGCCAAAGAGCTTGGTGTTAAATTTATGATGGAAACGCCAGTCATAAAGGTAATCATGGAGGAAGAAAAGGCTGTTGGTGTGATAGCTAGGGATAAAGACGGAGAAGAGATTGAAGCCAGAGCATCGTCAGTTATTTTAGCAACAGGTGGTTTTGGTGATAACCCTCAGATGATAAAAGAACAGACAGGCTATGAATTTGGGAAAACCATTTTTAATTTTGCAATTCCGGGGATGAAGGGTGAAGGAATAAAGATGGCCTGGGAGTGCGGTGCCGGAAAAGTGAACCCTACGATGGAACTGATGTATCAACTTCCGGACAACATGAATCATTTTATATTGGACGGTGCTTTTAGACAACCCTGCCTCTGGGTAAATAAAATTGGTCAGAGATTTATGCCTGAAGATCAGATCGGCAATACCACATTTACCGGGAATGCAATTACTGCTCAGCCAGGAATGGTGGCTTATGCTATTTTTGATAGTAAATTATTGAAAAAGTATAAGAAGAAAGGACCGGATATTGTATCTCACGTACATCCCCATGATCTGTATGATCATTTTGATGAGCAGTGGAAACATGATTTAGAAGAAGGATATGAACCAATTACGCAGGCTGATACTTTAGAAGAATTGGCAGAAAAAGCAGGTATAGATGTGATGGGATTCTTAAATCAGGTGGAGGAATACAATGATATGTGTGTGGCTGGTTTTGATGAAGTGTTCGAAAAGGATAGACATTACATGCAGCCGATTGAAAAGGGACCATTTTTTTGCTGTCGTCAAAATGTAGGAGCATATGGCTCATTGGGTGGTGTATTGATTAATCATAAGGCAGAGGTTATGACAAATGATTATAAGGTGATACCAGGCTTATACTGCGTCGGAACCGATGCGTGCAATATTTTCGGAGATAGTTATCCGTTTATACTTTCTGGTAATACTATGGGATTTTGTCTCAACAGTGGCCGTATAGCTGGAGAAAATGCTGCAGCTAAATTAGATAAATTTTAATATAAAAGAACAGGTGACAAAATGAAAATATATATAGATGGAAAAGAAATCGAGGCCAGAGAAGGAGAATCGATTTTGGAGGCAGCACTGAGGGGGAATACTTTTATTCCTCATCTTTGCAGCCATCCGGATTTAGAATCTAAGGGAGGGTGCAGATTATGTTCGGTGGAGATAGAAGGCATGAAGGAAGCAGTTCCTGCATGCATGACAAAGCCGGAGGAAGGAATGCAAATATCAGTAAATGGTCCTAAAGCCGATAAAGTAAGAAAAATGGCTATGGAGTTAATTCTTGCCACTCATCCTGCGGATTGTACGGGCTGTCCCAAGTATGGGAAATGTGAGCTGCAATCCATGTACCAATACATGGGAGTGGGACCTGAGCGATGGAGAAGGAAGACCAGAACAGTAGCAAATGATGACGGCAATTCTTTAATCCACCATTTGTTTACCCGATGTGTAAGATGCGGACGTTGTATTCGCGCATGTCAGGATTTGAGAGGAGTCAAGGTACTTGATTATGTAAATACCAAACAGGGCATTAGAGCTGGAGTCCCGGAAGGGAAGTCGTTGGAGGAGGCAGGATGTAGATTTTGTGGTGCCTGTGTGGAAGTCTGTCCTACTGGTTCAATTGTAGATGCGGTAGGTATGATCAAGGAGGATAAGGCATATGCAGATTCTGTCGTACCTTGCAGAAGTGCCTGTCCTGCAAATGTAGATATTCCAAGATATATTCGTTACATAAAATCAGGTATGTATGAAGAAGCAATAGCAGTGATTCGTGAAAAACTTCCTTTTCCTAAAACGTTGGGAAGTATATGCAATCATGCGTGTGAAAGCGAATGTAAACGCAATTATTTGGGAGAACCAGTATCTATCTGCAGATTAAAGTTAGCCGCCGCAGTAAACGTAAAAGCAGACCGGTGGAAAGAAAAGAGAATACGGAGTGAACCGACTGGGAAAAAAACGGCGGTTATTGGAGGTGGACCTGCTGGATTAACTGCCGCATATTACCTAGCAAAAAAAGGGCATCAGGTTACCGTTTTTGAAGCAAATGAAAAAGCAGGCGGGCAATGTAGATATGGCATACCGTCTTATCGCTTACCGGATGTTGTGTTGGACAAAGAAATTGAAGATATTTTGGAAGTCGGGATTACTCTTCTTACAGATTATAAGGTGTTACAGCCCAAGAAATTACTCCAAGAGGGGTATGATGCTGTACTGGTTACAACAGGAACACATCAAGGAACAAAGTTACCTTTGGAGGGAAATAATCTCGAAGGAGTATTTGTGAATGCGAAATTTTTAAAAGATACCAGAACAGGAATAAAGGCGGATATAGGCAAGCGTGTAATGGTCCTTGGGGGAGGAAATGTTGCTTACGATTGTGCCAGAACTGCGCTGCGTATGGGGGCAGAAGTTGTACATATTGCCTGCCTTGAAAATGAACAGCAGATGACCGCAACCAAAGAAGAAATAGAAGAAGGCGCAGAAGAGGGAATTTTACTTCACAGTGCCCACTCGTTTCTTAAAATCACCGGTACCACCAAAGTTGAGGGGGTTGAATTACAGAGAATAGATAAATTCTATTTTGACGAAAACCGTAAAGCAGTTATAGAACTGGTAGAAGGAACCAATTCGGTAATTCCTGTTGATGGCGTGATTTTTGCTGTAGGTCAGAAACCAGAAGGGACAGAGTCAATGGGGGTTGACCTTACACATGGACCATACATTAAGACGAATCAAGATTCTTTAACATCAATTCCTGGTGTATTTGCGGCAGGGGATGTTGTAACAGGCACTAAGTCCGTAGTTGCTGCTGCTGAAGCAGGAAGGAAAAGTGCACAAGCAATTGATATTTATTTAGGAGGAGACGGTGATATATCGGAAAGCCTGATTCCATATGAGGCACCAGACCCATTTATAGGCCAGTGTAAAGGCTTTGCAGATAAGGAGAGAAATACTCCAGTGATGGCATCTCCAAAGGAAAGAAAATGCAGTTTTATGACCGTTGAAAAGCCGCTTGATTTAGAAGCAGCAACAGATGAGGCATCACGTTGTCTACAGTGTGATCTTCGCCTGAACCTGTCAAAACCTAAATTATGGAATGAATACTAGGAGGATGGAAATGAATGCTGTTGAAAGAATAAAAGGTGTAGATAATAACACCGAATGCATCGTAGATATTCTCTTTAAAGAAGTGGAAAAAAGTGAATGTAAAAACTGCGGTAAATGTGTTTATGGATATGAAGGAGTTACGCAGCTGGAAATGATACTTCATGATATTACTCAAAAGAAAGGCCGCAGAGGAGACCTGGAACTTTTGCAGGATTTAAGTGAATATATGAAATATCAGTCATTGTGTGAAAAAGGAAGTGAAATCAGTGATGCAGTAAAATATGCTATATCAGATAATCAAGATATTATGGCAGAGCATATCGGAAAAAAAGGTTGCAGAGCGGGTATATGCAGTGGATTTGTAACTTATCATATTTTGGCAGATAAATGTACCGGATGTAATTTATGTGTGGATGAATGTGAAGAAGACGCGATACTTGGAAAGAAAAGGTTTATCCATGTAATTGATCAGGATGAGTGTACGCAGTGTGGTGCATGCTTAGATATTTGTGAAGAAGAAGCAATTATTAAGGCTGGGTCAGACAAACCAAGATGTCCCAAAAAACCGATACCATGTAAACGGTAATTTATTGAATGGCATAGGAGACAAATTATGAAAGAAAAAATGAAGATAAAAATGGTACAGTCATTGACTGGTGCAATAGTATTAACAATCTTAATGGCTGTGTTTGACGTTTTAGGATTTGGACAGTATATCTGGATGTTATTTTTTCCGTTACTTTTATTTTTTGCATTAGGAGCTGATTTTAAGAAAATTCCTTCAATGATTGTATGTTATATATGTGGCGTTGCATGGGCATTTATTAATGGAATAGTGCAGGGAGGATTTGCAGCATTTGCACCAGAAATAATTGTAAATACAGTTCCAACCATAATTATTATCTTTGCAGTTTTAATGATTCATGAGGGAATTCTTGCGAATACAGTATTTGGTAATGTACCGTGCCTTTTTTTAGGTATGTGTACTACGTTTTTTGTTTTCATGTTAGGCGTAGATCTTACACCAATTCATTTGATTGGATTCTATCTCTATGGAATAGTTCTGAGTGTAGTCTTAGTTTTATCAGGGATGGGAGTGTGCTCTGCCATTTTTGGTAAAGATAGAGCGATGAAGGCAATTGTAGGTGAAAAGGCAGCTATCAATAAAGAAGCTAACAAGTCATAAATAGAAAGAAAGGAAGTTGGTTTATGAATAAGATAGGAGCATACAACAGAAGTGTTTCCATTATTGGAGTAGGGTGTACCCCATTTATGTACACGGTGGATAATCCGGAAACAAATGGTTTAACAGAAGGTGAATTGTTTGGATATGCAGCCTTAAAGGCAATGGAGGATGCAGGTGTAAATCCTCAGGATGTTGATTTTTATTTTCATGGGCAAGCCAGCCCATTAAACGGATCTAATTACCTGACCCCTAATATTCAGATAGGCAATTGGTTCGGAATGAAGGGAAAGGGATCTATTCATCATTCAGAAGCTTGCTGTACGGGGTATCTTGCTATTGATCAGGCAGTGAATGCAGTTGCATCAGGTAAATATAATTGTGTGTTGTCTGGGTGCGTAGAGTTTGGGGACAGTGTCCCTTCTCCGGCAGACAGTGTGGAGACACCAAAGCATCCATACAAGAGAGATAAGATGACAATGGACAAATTTTTAGCAACTACTGCATGGCTGTATGATCGTACATATGCAAGAAGTCTTATGGCGCCTATGGAGCTGATTTACGATGATGCTGCTGAAGATTACGTTCGCACAAGAGGCATAACGAGTGAGCAAATGGATGATGCACTAAACTGGATGGCGATCAATAACCGGCGAAATGCGGCAAAAAATCCACTGGCCATTGAGCGTAAAGAATTTGAAGAGATAGCCAGAGAAAAAGGATTTGATGATGTAATGTCCTATATGAGATCACCTTACAACCCTAAAATGGGGGATTTTCTTCGTATGGAAGGTGTAGAACGTAAGTGTGACGGAGCAGCCGCAGTGATTGTTTGTGCAACAGAAATGATCCCTCAGATTGCGAAAAATTTAACTCATGTACCAATTGAAGTTTTGGGAGTTGGAAGTGCAGCATGTGAGTCCACCACTCCCCACTTTGAGATTAGAGCCACTGAGGAAGCAGTACGTCAGGTCTATGAAGTTACGGGGATTAAGCCGGAGGAGCTGGATTTATTTTTTGCTAATGATTTTATTATAACATCTCATCTCATTTCAGCGGAAATTGCAGGATATCTGCCTTACGGAGAAGGTTGGAAGTATATTTGTGAAGGGCGTACTGCATTTGACGGAGATAAGCCTATTAATACAAATGGTGGAAGGACGTCTTTTGGACATGCACATGCTGCCTCTGGTCTGGCTGATGTTTTTGAAGCTTGTATGCAGATGAGGGGTGAGTGTGGAGAGCGGCAGGTCAAAAAGTTACCTAGGACAACAATGCTCAGAGGATATGGAGGGGCGCAGAATGTTGCAGCTGTACTTCTCAGAACAATAGACGGACAGGAGGGATAAAAACATGAGCGTAAAATTAGAGAAAGTAGCACAGAAATTCTATGAAGGTCTTGAAGAGGGAAAGTTTCTGGGACGTAAATGCGACAAATGTGGTGCGGTTGAATTCCCACCTGTCTATGCATGTAACACATGTGGGAGTGTAGATACAAAATGGGTGGAAATCAGTGGTAAGGCTGTTTTAAAGTCAATTGTAATGCCAGCGGCATTATCCTCAAAACCAGAGTATAACGCTTTAGGGCCTATAGCTTATGGAGAAGTACAAATAGAAGAGGGGGCAGCATTCAATGCAGTGGTAAAAGGAATAAACAAGAAGAAAAGAAAAGAGTTATTAGACAAACTGCCTATTCCTGTGCATGCTGAAATCTTTCAAAGAGATGGATTTAAAACTGTTGTTTTTGCATTAAATGAAGAATAAAAGAAAGAACGAGGATAAAAAAATGAACAGAACAGAGTTAGAAGCAAAAGTAAAAGAACTTGTCGCAATTACATTCAATACAGATGAAAGTAAATTGACTATGAATACAAAAATAAAAGAAGATTTAGGCGGAACATCTCTTCTTATGGTAGGACTTGTTTCTGAAATCGAGAATGAATTAGAGGTACTGGTTCAGCTTCAGGTTGCAGCAGCATGCGCAACAATTGGAGAATTGGTGGATAAAGTACAGGAACAGTTGTAAGAGAGGAATAGATGATGAGCGTTTTGGAAGTAATCTATGAAAGAGCAAAAGAAAATCCGCAGAAAGTGGCATTTCCTGAGGGTGATAATAAGAAGATGATGCAGGCGGCCTTTGAGACAGGACGAGAGGGGTTTATTATACCTATACTGGTTGGTAATGCTGAAAAGCTAAAAGCACTTTGTGCAGAAAGAGGGTATGACAGTAAAGTTTTTCGTTTTGTAGATATAAGTGAAGCGGTTTACAAGAAAAAATTGATTGATGCATATGTAGAGAGACCAGGCTCAATGTTAAAGGAAAAGGCATTGGGAAGAAGAATGGAAAATCCGCTATATTATGCTATGGTCATGCAGGCTGTAGATGAAGCGGATGTCACTTTTGCAGGCATTAATAACACAACTGGTGATGTTCTCCTTGCAGGACAGATGATTATCGGTATGGAAGCGGATAACAGTACTATTTCAAGTATTGGTCTTTGTGATATTCCTGGTTTTAGTGGAAGCGAGGGCAGTCTTCTTGCTGTAGGAGACAGTGCAGTCTGCACCAATCCTAATGCAGAACAGTTGGCAGATATTGCAATTTCTGCAAGTGAAACAGTGAAGGCTTTACTAGAATGGGAACCTAGATGTGCTTTGGTCAGTTATTCTACTCTGGGGAGCGGTCAGGGAGAATTGATAGATAAGGTGACTGAAGCAGTAAAAATTGCTAATAAAAAGAGACCGGATCTTGCCATAGATGGTGAGTTTCAGTTCGATACAGCTATATCGCCTCAAGTAGCAGAAAAGAAAGTAAACAGAGAGAGTAAGGTTGCAGGTAAAGCAAATGTGATTATATGGCCAGATCTAAATGTAGGCAATGTGGGAGTAAAACTTATTCAGCAGTTTGGGCGCGCTGATGCTTATGGACCCATGCTGCAAGGCTTTAATAAGGTGATATGTGATTGTTCACGAGGGGCCCCGGTATCCGAGATAAAAGGAAATATTGTAATTAGTGCAGTTAGAGCATCGGGAAACAAGAAACTAAAAGATAGGATGTTAGATTAGGTGAGGAGTAACAAGATGAAAAGACAAAAAGTGTTTACCATAAATCCGGGTTCTACCTCCACCAAAATTGCGCTTTTTGAAGGCGAAGAATGTTTGTATGCTGAAAATGTTTCTCACGATGCCACAGAATTGGGGAAGTATAATACCATGGCAGAGCAGCTTCCATACCGGAGAGATACAATTATGCAACTTATTGCTAAATCTGATATCAAACTGGATGATATTGATGTTTTTGTAGGACGCGGAGGTGGTTTACTTGCCATGGAAGGAGGAACTTACGAGGTGACCAATCTGATGTTGGATCATGCAAAAATATGTGCCAACGGTGTTATACATCCAGCATCACTTGGTCCTCAGATAGCAGAAGAATTTGCTGTGAAATTTCATGCGAAGGCTATGGTAGTGAATCCCCCGGATGTAGATGAACTACAGGAACTTGCCCGGATGACAGGAATAAAAGGAGTAAATCGAATTATACATTTACATGCCTTGAATTTAAAAGAAACGGCAATTCGACACAGCAAAAATGTAATGAAAAAGAAATATGAAGATTGTAATTATATAGTCTGCCACATTGGAGGCGGCATTTCCGTATCAGCACATCGACAGGGCAGAATGGTGGATGGATTTGATATAGTAGGGGGAGAAGGTCCCATGGCTCCCACCAGGTGCGGAAGTATATCTGTTGCAGACTTACTGAACTACATAAAAGAAAATAAATTAGACTTAGCAGAGATAAAGAATCTTTGCACCAGAACGGGTGGGTTTGTAAATCATATGGGTATTTCTGACGGTGTTGAGCTGACAAAGAGGGGAGAAAATGGTGACAAACATGCAGAAATGTTGTGGAATACAATGATCTATCAAATTGAAAAATGTATTGGAGCTATGGCAGCTGTCCTGCATGGAAAAGTTAACGGAATTCTTCTTGGTGGAGGGATGGTATACAATAAGGATTTGGTAAAACAAATTACCGATACCTGTTCCTTTATTGCACCGGTAAGTTCTTATCCGGGGGAGTTTGAGATGGAAGCGATGGCAGCAGGAGCAATCCGGGTGCTGGATGGAGAAGAAAATATAAAAACATATACGGGAAGACCAGTCTGGGATGGATTTGATTGGAATTAAGGAAGAAAAAGGAGATATTATGAGTAAACCGGGAGAAACCAAATATCCGCACTTGTTTAGTCCCCTTGTAATTCGGGGAAAAGTTTATAAAAATCGGATGAAAGCCGCACCAACTATGTTCGTTCATGCAAACTATTTTATTCCGCAGATTAGTGAGAATCTTTATCGAATGGTGGAGAGACGGGCAGCAGGTGGATTTGCCAGTGTATCAACAGGCGAAATGCCATTGAATTTTGAAGAAGCAAAAACATTGTTCCAGAAGAGAAAAATAGATTTTGAGAAATTGGAAGGAGAGGATTTTGAAATATCTAAAGCCTATGCAGATCGTATTAAAGCAAAGGGCGCACTTTGCTATTTTGAATTTTCTCACGAAGGAAGTCGTGCGGAGGAATCAGAGGAACCGTGGGGACCAGAGGAATTTATTCGTGAAGATGGTGTAAAAGTAAGAGCTATGGATGAGGAAATGATGAATAAGGTCTGTAATGACTTCTATATAATATCTAAGTTTGCAAAAGCCTGTGGATTTGATGGGGTTTTGCTTCATGGCGGTCATGGTTTCTTATTACAACAGTTTGTATCGCCTTGGACCAATCATCGCAAGGATATATATGGGGGAAATATGGCGAATCGCACACGGTTTCCAAAAAAAATTATTGAGGCGTGCAGAAGAGGCATAGGAGAAGATGGTATTATAGAACTGAGATTTTCTGCTGAAGATGGAATACCAGGTGGTATGACAATTGATGACACAGTGGAGTTTTGTAAAGAAATAGATGGAATGGTTGATATCATGCAGATATCCAATGGCCTTAAATGGTTGGGAAGTCAGACAAAGACATTTTCTTCTTTCTTAGAACCTCATGGTTTAAATGTAAAATATGCGGCTAAGGTGAAAGGTGTCATGAAAAAGACATATGTGTCTGTAATTGGAGGATTTAATGGACCGGAATTACCAGAGCAGATTATTGCAGAGGGGAAGACCGATTTTGTTGAATTCGGACGGCAAGGGTTTGCTGATCCGGAACTTCCAAATAAGACATTGGAAGGAAACGAAAATCTTATTCGACGTTGTGTAAGATGCTTTAATTGTTATCCGGGATTTTGTGAGCATCCTACAGATATTCCTCTTTGGGACAAAATTGGACCTGAAAAAGCTATGCAAATTTATAGTCCGGCTGCAATGGGACGATGCGCTATTAATCCTAAGACTGGATTTGGGTTTTATCCAGAGGAGTTACCTGAACCTAAGGAATCTCGTAAGGTGTTGATTGTTGGTGGTGGTATTGGCGGATGCCAGGCCGCAATAACAGCAGGTGAGCGGGGGCATCAGGTGATTTTAGCAGAAAAAACAGATAAACTTGGAGGGACACTTAATTTTACAGATAAGGATGATGACAAGATTGATTTAAGAAATGCCAAAAATGTTATCATTAATGAGGTACGGCAAAGTGGCGCAAAAATCCTTATGAGTACTAAAGTTGACAAGGCATTTATTGATAAAGTTGAACCGGAAGCAATTATTATTGCCGTAGGAGCTCATCCTTTTGTTCCTAAAATCCCCGGGATTGATAAGGCCATAAATGCATTAGATGCATATGACAGAATGAATGAAATAGGAGAAGAGGTAGTGATTGTTGGAGGTGGACTGGTAGGGTGTGAAGTTGGACTCCACTTGGCAAGTCATGGCAGTAAAGTTACTATTGTAGAAATGCAGTCACTGATAGCTAATGAAACCTTTGGGTATTATAGAAATGCTTTATTGAATGAGATGGATCATCGGGGAATCAAACAAATTTTGGACGCCAGATGTCTTGAATTTAATGAAAATGGTGTCCTTATTGAAAAAGAGGGCAAGAGACAATTATTAAAGGCAGATTCATATTGTTATTCCATGGGCATGAAGCCTGATGCCAGTCAAACAGAAGCAATAAAAGAGGCATCTGGGACAATAAAAACATGGGTGGTTGGTGATGCATTGCAGGCAGGAAAAGCAGCAGATGCAGTACATAGTGGGTATTATGCAGCTATGGAAATTGTTTAAAAGGATGTAAAAATGGATGTACATGAAAAAGAATGGGGAAAATTAACAAAAAAAAGATGGCTTATCCTTGCAGCCAGTTGTTTTATTAATCTCTGCATTGGCTCACTGTATGCTTGGAGTGTGTTTTCCATGCCCGTAGCAGAGTATTTAAATAAAGCAAATGGAACTACACTCACAGCTGCTGATTTGGCAGTGGTGTTTACTTTAGCAAACTCAGTTGGCCCAATTACTTTAATTTCAGGGGGATTTATCAATGATAAGCTGGGGCCTAAATGGGTCATTTTGGCCGGGGGAATTCTCTTTGGTGCAGGTATGTTTCTTTCTGGAATGGCAAACAAAGTATCAACGTTAATTATAGGGTATGGCTTAGGCTGTGGATTGGGGATGGGTTTGGTTTATGGATGTACCATTAGTAATTCTGTAAAATTTTTTCCTGACAAGCGAGGATTGGCAGGTGGTATAGCTACTGCGTCTTATGGAATCAGTTCTGTATTGATTCCTCCTATTGCAAATAGCCTTATCCAAAGTATTGGAATACTAAGTGCTTTTAAAATTTTGGGAGTAGCTTTTATCATTATTATATGCCCAGGGGCATTCTTAATAGAGAAATGTCCAGATGGATTTGTACCCTCAGGATACAAGAATAAAGTAATAAACAGGACAGGAAATAGTGATGTGACCCCAGATAAGAACTGGAAAGAGATGATGAAGGATCCAATATTTTATGTCATGATACTGATGCTTACCTGTGGTGCACTTTTTGGGCTTATGACGATTTCACAGGTATCTCCTATAGCACAGAATATGATTGGCATGTCAATGGCTCAGGGAACGGCGGCAGTGTCTATTCTGGCATTATTTAATGCGGCTGGGAGAGTAGCCGCCGGTTATGTATCGGATATCATCGGCAGAATAAATACTTTGGTCATTATGCTGCTGCTGGCAATTATTGGCTTATTTTTATTATATAGTGCTAATCAGCAGGATATAGTGAAATTCTACATTGGTATCTCTGTAGTGGGTCTTTGCTTTGGTTCTTTTATGGGTGTATTTCCTGGCTTTACAGCAGATCAGTTCGGCCAGAAAAACAATAGTGTAAATTATGGAATTATGTTTATTGGTTTTGCTCTGGCAGGGTATGCAGGCCCTACCATGATGAGCAACGTTCAAAGAAACACCGGAAGTTATAATATGGCATTTGTTATTGCCATTTGTCTGGCATTAGTTGGGATTATGCTATCTGTAATCTACAGATTTATGAATAAGAAATCCCAGCGTTCTACAGCATGTGCAGATATTCCATGATACAGAAAGAAAGAGCAAAGTTCATATAATCATTTCCTTCATCAAAGTTACAATGTGTAATTTCCTTTATCTTGTTCATCCGGTACAGCAAAGTGTTTTTGTGGATATGCAGATTAGCAGACACAATTGCAGGCTGACCTGGGTGAACAAGATATTCTTTTAGTGTGAAAAGAAAATCTGTTTCTTTTTCGCGGTCATACTGATAAAGTGACATCAATCCCGGATGAATAAAAAAACGAATCTCAGAATCAATCTTTTCATTATTTTCCAGCAGATGATAAATATAATAATCCTGATAATAAAAAATAGAATCTGTCTTCTCTAATCTCATTCCTATGTCTACTGCCTGAAGAGCCTGATGATAAAATCTGGCAGCATTTTCAAGATGGCTAAAAAAGTTGCTGATACCGGCTTTCAACTTGTTGGATGAAAGAAACTTTTCTAATTCTCTTAATTCAAATTCGCTGAACCCCTTATAGCGCTCTTTGCTGATTAAAAAGACTATACTGTCTTCATAGATCACATAAATACTGCCTGTTATAATATTACGAACCTGGGCCACAATGATTTCTAGGCCAATGTTTACCGAATGATGACTATTAGATGGAATGGCCAGAATATAGAAATCTTCTTTCATGTTGTAACCAAGTGAAATAAGACGCTCACGTACCTGATTTGAATGGTTTGCCGGATTTTTTAAAAGGTCAGCAAGAAAATAGGAGTACATCACACCTTTGTTTTGTGTAAATGTAGAGTCTTTTTGCAGTTCCATAGAAACCAGCTGGCTATAACGATGCAGTAAAATATGATCAAATTCGTTAAACTTTCGCTCAGATTCCTGAAGCATTACATGACCAATTTCAATACCCTGCATATAGATAGAGTCAATGAGCATGCTTTCATTGTAAAGGGTATTTTTAAAATAGTATGGTTCATTTGACTTTCTTATTTTTTCATCTAGTTTTTCTCTTCTAATCAGACGCATTCCCTCATCATTAATATATCCGGCTGCATTTTCACAGCGAAAGAAGTCATTGTCGGAAAAAACGCCTGAAGAAATTGCAAGATACTTGTGCTGTAGATCAACAACATATACAGGATTACCAAATATTGTTGCAGCGGTATCCACCAGATATTGCAGGCCTTTATTGGAAAATAATGCATTGACCATGATGTGCATACCGGCAGTGATATGTTGTATCTCCATCACATTTGACTGTATAATATTAAACATTTCCTGAAAGGAATGTTCAGACGAAAGGTGTATGAGAGTATATGTGCTGTTGGTATAGGCAGAGAAGTCATTTTCTTCTCCCAGACAAATAATCACAAATTCTCCGTCCTGGTCAGCACCCGGTAAACAGGAAATATCGGTTATATATAGTGTGGCTGAATCAAACAGCAACTGATCTTTTACATACAAACTTACTAACATTAAATCATAGTTCTGGGTTTGATTGCCATACAGTGACGGATTGAATTTTTCAAATTTATGAAGTAAATTAAACAGTTCCATATTTCCTCCGTAGCATCTATTGTTCTGATTTAAAACAAGTATCGATTACTTCCAGCAGTGTATTAACGTAAGCATTAGCGTTGGTATTGTTGTGGATACAGGCAATGCGAAAGCCATTCATATACCCTTTGATGGGAATAAATTTTAGTGCTTTAGGAGCGAATACCTCAATATGCCTTGCCATAATAGAAATGCCCATGTTGCATTCCACCATCACCAATATATTAAGCAACGTATTTGCTTCATTAACTACGTTTGGCAGAAAATCGTGCTCTCTGCAGATGTTAATTATAAAATTATGATCTCGTCGAGATGCCTTAATATCTATATTGATAAATGGTTCATCTTTTATCAGGTTAAGATCAATAGAATCTAAAACAGAAAACTTATGATCTGCTGGCAGAACAACACACATTGCATCAGTAGCGACGATTTTTTTTGACATATTAGGTATTGTATCAATCTCCAGATCAGGGATAAGAGCAAGGTCAATTTCTCCATTGGCAAGGCAATCCATAATATGAGAATAACCATAATCCAGAGCATTTAGTTTCACTGTAGGATAAAGATCCCGGAAGTGCTTGATAATTTGAGGAAGGGGTTTTAATAAAGCTGTTCCCAGAAAACCTAAATTTACAATTCCTGTGGTTCCATTCTCCATTTCACGGACTGTTTGAATTGCGTGTTCATAACTGTTTAATGTTTGTTTTATTTCTTGATAAAATATCTTTCCGGCTGGAGTCAGTTTTACATCCCGTTTATTGCGTATAAATAGCTGAGAGCCTATCATATGTTCCAGATTAACAACCAGCTTACTTAAGGTCGGCTGAGTTATGTGTAGTTTTTGAGAAGCTTTTGTATAACTTAATGTTTCAGCAAGAACTGCAAAATATTCAAGTTGGAAAAGATTCATCGTTTCCTCCCTTTCTTAAATACAGTGTTATTACCTTAGGGAATAACACTGATAAAGATAATGAATTTCTCTTTAAATGATGCAAATGTTAGAATAATTATACCAAAACAAGTGTGGGTTTGTCACTGATTTAAAAAAAATGCACAAAAAATAAATGTATTTCAGTGAGCATTTAATTTGGAAATGAGTGGTAAAAAAGAAAGGAGGATACCGAAAGTGATTCATAAAATTGGGGTCATTGGAGCAGGTACTATGGGCCATGCAATTGCCGGTTGTTTTGCCAGATATGGATATAGAGTATCGGTATTCGAAAGCTTTGCTCCTATGCATGATTCCTGCAAAGAACGAATAAAGAGCCAGTATGACTTTTTCTGCGATGAAGAAATGATGAGCAAAGAGGAAGCAAGGTCGTCTTTGAATCGTATTACAGTCTTTGACGATTTAAAGTCGGCCGTTTTTGATGCTGATTATGTTATAGAAGCTATACAGGAAAATGCAGAGAAGAAAAGGGGGTTATTTAACAGCCTAAAAAAGTATTGCAGGAGTGATACTATTTTTGCAAGTAATACATCAAGCATATCTTTGGCGGAGCTTACGGAAGAACTCAGTATAAAAGACAAAGGAAGAGTAATAATCTGTCATTGGTACAATCCGGCGCATCTGATTCCTCTTGTGGAGTTATCTTGTTTCGGTAATATGAAAGAGGAAACTTACCAATTGGTTGAGGAGTTGTATAAATCCATTCATAAGAAACCGGCTAAAGTTCTGAAAGATGTTCCAGGACTACTTGCAAATCGTATACAACAGGCTATTGCAAGAGAGGTGTTTTCTTTAATGGAAATGGAAGCTGCCAAGCCGGAAGATATTGAAACAGCATTGAAATATGGGCCTGCTTTTCGATATGCTACCACCGGACAATTAGAAGTTGCAGATTTTGGAGGATTAGATATCTGGTGTACGGTAGGAGATAATTTATTGCCGGTAATGGAAAGAAACAATAAGGCAAGTGAATTACTTAGAGAAAGAGTCCGTCAGGGAAAAACAGGATTTAAGTCTGGTGAAGGTTTTTTCAAATATCCAGAGGAAAAAAAGCTGGAAATAACAGAACAGTTCTATAAAAGATTGTTGATCCAGCTGAAAGCTAGCAAACATTATGATTGATAAGGAGAGCCAAAATGATTAAGAGAACTGTAGAGGGGCTAAAGTCATATGAGGCCCCGGGACATTACGGGATGACCGCTATGAGGATACATGGTAAGGAAGAAACAAATGCAGAAAAGTTCTGGATGGGGGTATCTACTTTTTTACCAGGTGGTGGTGCGGAATATGCATATGAAGATAACCCCCTGGAAAAAGTTTACTATGTTTTGGAAGGGGAAATGACAGTTTCAGATAATGAAGGGAAAAAATACGTCATTCATAAAGATGAGAGTATATCTTTTTCCCCTAATGAGGGGCGTTATTTGGTGAATGAAAGTAACCTGCCGGCAAGAATGCTGGTTATCATTAACTATCCGGAAGTATAGAAAGGGATTAATCATGATTAAAGTTGGAAAAGAGTTTGTACTAAATATGTTTAGTCTGAAAGATAAAGTGGCTGTTGTGACCGGTGCTACCGGTGCACTTGGAGGAGCTGTTGCAAAGGCATATGGATACCAGGGAGCTAAGGTGGTGCTGACTGGACGAAACATAGAAAAACTACAGGCTGTTGCGGCAGAGTGCAAAGCAGATGGTATGGAATGTGCATATATAACAGCCGATCCGGGGGTAGAAACAGAAGCCAAAAGCATAATTGATTTTGCCGTCAAGACATATGGGGAATTAAATATTCTGACTCTATGCCATGGCTATAATAATCCCCAAAGTATATTAGAGCAAAGCGCACAAGAGTGGCAGAAAATTATGGATGCTGATTTAAAAAGTGTTTATCTTGTATGCAAATACGGGGCAGAACAAATGGTTTCACAGGGAATTGGGGGCAAGATGGTCATCACTTCTTCAGCAAGAAGCAAAGCGGGTATGAAAGGGTATACCGGTTATTGTGCATCAAAGGGAGGCTGCGATATTATGGCACAATCTTTGGCCTGTGATTTGGGCCAATACAATATTAATGTAAATACCATTAATCCTACAGTATTTCGTTCAGATTTAACGGAATGGATGTTTGATGAGGAGTCTGCCGTTTATCAGAACTTTTTAAAAAGGCTGCCCATAGGCCGCCTGGGTGAAGTTGAAGATTTTGTGGGTCTTGCCACATTCCTGGCATCTCCGGGGTCTGATTTTCTAACTGGGGGGAATTATGATGCTACGGGTGGATACTGGGGTAATTAAAAAAATTAGAATATAAAATAGTGAACAAGAGAAGGAGATATTAAAATGATGAGCAAAAAGGTATTTGTTGATTTAACACACCCATTTAGTGCCGAGATTCCAAGATGGCCTTATTTTGACAAGCCGGTTATTGACAGCAAACATACTCTGGCAAAAGGCGGAGTTTTAACACAATATGTTGGATGTACAATGCACACCGGGACACATTGTGATGCACCTCGTCATGTGATGGAAAAAGAATTTGACGGCAGAAGAGCAAGGTATACACATGAAATGCCCGTAGATGCGTATACAGGTGATGCTATCTGCCTTGAAATCCAGGTTAAAAAATGGGGGCTGATTACAGGTGAACATCTGGAGGATGCCTGCCGTCGTGCCAATATTAAACCGGAAGAGCTTGAAGGTATGATTGTTTGTCTGAACACCGGGATGCACCGTGAATTTGACGACTCCAAAGACTACTATCACTATTCTTGCGGTACTGGGGTCGAAGCTGGTAAATGGTTTGTTAAAAACAAGGTAAAATGTGTAGCAATGGATATGCAGGCACTGGATCATCCCCTGCATACAGCTATGGGAAATAACGGTATGACCAGAATGAATTTACTGGGTGCATCGGGACGTCCTATTACTGAAGAATATATCGAAAAATTTGGTGAAGAAGCATATGCTGAATTTGACAAGGAACTGTATATTAAGCTTCATGGAAAAGAAGCATATGATGAAAAATTTGGTGATCTTGAAGCAATAGGACAATGGGGAACATGGGAGCCTTGTCATAAACAGCTTTTAGGGCATGGAATTGTAGGTGTTGAAAATCTGGGCGGAGATCTTGAAAAAGTTTCAGGTAAACGTTTTCGATTCTATTGTTTCCCAATCAGGTGGTATATGGGAGACGGATCTATGGCTCGCTGTGTGGCCGAAATAAAAGAAGAAGATTTAAATGATGTTCCAAATAGGACATATACATATGGAGGCTGTGTTTAACATGAGTGACTTAGACAATAAGGTAATATTAACGGTTGCCACTACAGGTGCATGGCCGAAAAAAGAAAATACGCCTTATGTACCCCTGCAGCCGGAAGAAATAGCAGAAGAAATTTATGCCTGCTGGAAGGCAGGAGCCTCTATAGCTCATATACATGTCCGCGATGATCAGGGTAATGCTTCTATGGATTTTGGAAAATTTAAGAAAACGGTAGAGCTCGTGTGGGCTAAACCGGAATGTGATATTGTACTAAATCTGACAACTTCTGGGGGGATTGGATTAGATGATGAAATACGGATAAAGCCCTTGGTAGAGCTAAAACCCGAACTTGCATCTTATGATTGTGGTTCTATGAATTGGCAGCATAACTGTGTTTTTGAAAATAGCCCATCATTTCTTGAAAAACTTGGTCATGAAATGGCGGAAGCAAATGTAAAACCCGAAATAGAAATTTTTGATGTCGGAATGATTTACAATGCGCTTTACTATTTGAAAAAAGGAGTGTTAAAAGCGCCGCTGCACTTTCAGTTCGTACTCGGAGCTGCCGGAGGAATGCCTGCTACTGTGGAGAATCTTGTTTATTTGAAAAATTTAATACCTGAGGGGTCTACATGGAGTGCACTGGGAATCGGAAAAGGACATTTGCCCATTTTATATGCCGCACTGGCATTGGGGGGGAATGTAAGAGTAGGAATGGAAGATAATATTCTGCTTTCAAAAGGTGTGCTGGCAAAATCTAACGTTGATTTTGTAGAACGTACCAAAAGGTCAATTGAAGCCTTTGGAAAAACAGTAGCAACCCCGGATGAGGCAAGACAAATATTGGGTGTATAAAAAGGAGGCAGCATGAGAGAAGTTGTTATTGCCGGCGCTGCAAGAACGGCAATTGGAAGTTTTGGAGGAAACCTGTCTGGAGTCAGTGCAGTAGAGCTTGGTGCTGTGGCGGCAAAAGAAGCAATATCAAGAAGTAATCTGACACCGGCCGAAATCAATGAAGTTATTATAGGAAATGTATTATGTGCGGGTCTTGGACAGAATGTAGCAAGACAAGTAGCCATGAAAACAGGTATTCCTTGTCATGTACCTGCATTGGGAATCAGCAAGGTGTGTGGTTCAGGGCTGAGAGCTGTGTCACTGGCAGCACAAATTATTAAAGCCGGTGATGCTGATATTATACTGGCAGGCGGAACCGAGAGCATGTCAAATGCACCTTACGTATTGAACCATCATAGATTTGGGCAGAAAATGGGAAATGATGCTATCGTGGACAGTATGATTAAAGATGGCCTGACCGATGTCTTTCATGAGTATCATATGGGTGTGACAGCAGAGAATATTGCTGAGCGCTATGAAATCACCAGAGAAGAGCAGGATGCCTTTGCATCTGCCAGTCAGGAGAAAGCCAGAAAAGCAATTGAAGGCGGAAGATTTATCGAAGAAATTGTGGAAGTGCCTATTCCAAAGCGGAAAGGGGATGCTATTCTATTTAACAAAGATGAGTTTCCACGATTTCAAACTACGACAGAAAGTCTCTCAAAGCTGAAAGCAGCATTTAAAACGGGTGGGACGGTAACCGCTGGCAACTCATCTGGAATCAATGATGGTGCAGCTATGTTAGTAATCTGTTCAAGAGAGAAGGCCGAAAAGTTGAACTTACCAGTGATGGCGGCTATTACTGGGTATGGCAGCGGGGGGGTAGAGCCTGAGCTTATGGGGCTTGGTGTTGTACCGGCAGCGACTCTTGCCATGGAACGTGCTGGAATAACTTCTGCTGATCTGGATCTGGTTGAGGCTAATGAAGCTTTTGCTGCACAGGCAATCGCGGTGTGCAGAGATTTGAAATTAGATTTGGAAAAAACAAATGTAAATGGAGGCGCCATAGCTTTGGGACATCCGATTGGTGCATCAGGAGCAAGAATCCTAACAACATTGCTGTACGAAATGCAGAAACGAGATGCAAAAAAAGGACTGGCTACTCTATGTATCGGCGGAGGTATGGGTGCTGCTGTTGTCATTGAAAGGTAGGAGGAAGCATCAATGAAAAAAACCACAGCTGCCGAAGCAGTCAAAGATATAAAAGATGGAGCCGTGATTATGATTGGTGGTTTCATGTCCAATGGGACTCCTGAATGCTTGATTAGTGCTTTACTGGAAAACGGCACAAAAAATCTTACTGTTATTGCAAACGACAGTGGTACAGTTGGCACCGGTGTGGGGCGATTAGTGGAATCTGGAAGAGTAAAAAAACTCATAGCTTCGCATATCGGGCTCAATCCTGTTGCAGGAGAAAAGATGAGCAATGGTTCAATGGAAGTGAGACTGGTTCCTCAGGGGACATTAGTGGAGCAAATCAGGGCCGGAGGAGCAGGTCTTGGCGGAATTTTGACACCTACAGGACTGGGAACTGAAATTCAAGAGGGAAAAGAGGTCATAGAAGTAGATGGCAAGGCATATCTGCTGGAAAAACCGCTAAAAGCTGATTATGCATTTATTGGAGCTTCTGTTGCAGATGAAAAAGGAAATCTTTTTTATAAGGCAACTACCAGAAATTTCAATCCCATTATGGCAATGGCTGCGGATACAGTGATAGTGGCAGCGGAGAAAATCGTTGCAACAGGACAATTGGAACCTGAAAGCATTGCCACATCAGCCATTTTTGTGGATTACCTTGTGGGAGGTGAAGCAAAATGTCAGTAAAAGAAAAAATTGCCAGGCGTGTGGCAAAAGAATTAAGAGACGGACACGTAGTAAACCTGGGTATTGGTCTGCCTACAATGGTCTCGGATTTTATTCCGGCGGATATGACTATTCATCTGCAGTCAGAGAATGGTATTCTGGGGATGGGCGCTGTACCTGAGTCAGGGTCCTTTGATAACAATATTGTTAATGCCGGGGGAAAGCCGGTGACTGTGGAAAAAGGAGCCAGCTACTTTGACAGTGCTACATCCTTTGCGATTATCAGAGGAGGTCACGTGGATATGACTGTTCTGGGAGCATTACAAGTGGATAAAACAGGAAGCCTTGCCAGTCATATTATACCCGGGATAATGGTACCTGGTATGGGTGGTGCAATGGATCTGGTAACAGGATCAAAGAAAGTGATTATTGCCATGACTCATACGGCCAAAGATAATTCACCTAAAATATTGAATGAAATTACACTTCCGGCAACAGCGGTTAATAAAGTTCATCAGATTATAACGGAACTGGCTGTCATTGATGTTACCGAAGATGGTCTTGTTCTACGGGAAATTGCCAATGGTGTTACGAAAGAAGAAGTAATAAGTAAAACTGAAGCACCTTTGATTGTACCTGAATCAGTAGCTTATTTTTAAACGTTAAAAATCCGAGTCTCTTCTATACTGAGTGGGGGTTAAACCATATTGCTTTTTGAAAGCAGTCTGAAAGTGACTCTGACTAGAAAAACACAGATAACTGCTGATAATACTGAGGGACTTATTTGTATATTTCAGTAAACGTTTGCTTTCTTCAAGTTTACATCTTAGGATAAATGCACTGATGGAAAATCCCAGTTCCTGTTTAAAATAAGTAGAAAAATAAGAACGGCTGAACCCCACATATTCGCTGACTTGCTGGACTGAGATATGTTGATTTGTATTTTGCTGGATAAAGCGTATTGCTTTTTGAATAATATCATTTGCAGACAGAGGTATCTGTACTTCTTGTACTTTCTGTGCAAAGGTATACCCAATTTTTTGCAGAAGATCATATAGATCTTCTGCTTTTTGTATGCGTTCAGCAGAACGGATAAAATCATCTGATAATTGATATGCCGTGTCATAATCCAATCCACCATCGATGGCGGCCCGTGTGGAAAGCGTTGTTGTAATAATCACATTATTTCTAAGTTGCTGCAGGGCGGTAGAGCCGGTAACTCCCGTGTTAAATTTTGAATCATTGACATCGAGCTGTTTAAATCCGTCAGGGTTTCCTGTCCGGACAAGATTTAAGGTCAATGTTTCTAGTTCATAGGATTTGTTATGGGAAAAGGATTCTTTAGTCTGATATATTTCCTTATTACCTATTATAAGTTCATTATAGCCAGATGAATTGTTGTATGGGAAGAAGTCCTGAAGGGTGGAGATTTCTTTGTTCAGGCAATAATGTATAAATATCATTTTTGCCAATAAAGAGGTAAGCGAAATTGGCGGGATTCTACCAATAAAATGTTGAAAGTCCTCCCTTTTATCTTGTGGGACCGTATAATCGTTATAAAGAAAATGCAGATCAGAGGATGTATAGGGTATGTTGTTTACTGGTCCCATTAATAGAAGCAAATTATGTTTATGTTTTATTTTTAAAGCACTAAAATAAGTTCCATAATCTGTGGAGTAGTAAGAAATCTGCTCTGATTGTTCCATAAGGATTTTTTTGTACTTGTCTGGTATTGGTTTTAGATCTGTTATTTTAGGAACACAATATATCAGTTGGTTATTGTCATACAGGCACATTGGTATATTAGAATCTAAATAGAACATTTTTAAAAATGTTTTCAGGTTATAATCAACATTCAATTCGTTTATTCTCCTTGCTAAAAATAAGTTAAAATGCATAGTGCAATTATATAAAGAAAAAAACATATTTGCAATATATAAATAAAATTTATAATTTATAACCTTATATAGGTTTTTAATTCATTACTACTGGAGACAAAAATGTAAAAAGAAGAACGCTGATGAAATAAACTTGAATCTATAAATGTTATCATAATGACAGAAAAAGCAAGGAGGAAGAAGAATGAAACAGGAGGAGAGAAAAAAAATAATTGCGCAGATGACTCTAGAAGAGAAAGTGAGTTTGTGCGCTGGTGTAGATTTCTGGCATTTAAAGGGGGTGGAGCGCTTAGGTATTCCTTCAGTTATGGTCACGGATGGTCCTCATGGGTTGCGAAGACAGGCAGACAAGGCAGATCATCTTGGAATTAACCAAAGTATGGAATCGGTGTGTTTTCCGGCAGGGTGTGCCACGGCATCAAGTTTTGACAGAAATCTTTTGAAAAAATTAGGGGAGATTATTGGTGATGAGTGTCAGGCAATGAATGTAAGCACTATACTCGGTCCGGCTATGAACATTAAACGGTCTCCGCTCTGCGGAAGAAATTTTGAATATTACTCTGAAGATCCATATGTTTCAACAGAACTAGGTACGGCAATGGTTGAGGGAGTGCAGAGTAAAAATATAGGTACAAGTGTAAAACATTTTCTTGCAAATAATCAGGAAAAACGCCGAATGACTGTCTCGTCAGAAATGGATGAAAGAACGCTGAGAGAAATTTACCTGGCCTCATTTGAAGGTGTGGTAAAAAAAGCCAAACCTTGGACAGTAATGAATTCCTACAATCAGATTAACGGAGAATATGTTGGTGATTGTAAGAAATATCTTACAGATATACTTAGAGATGAATGGGGATTTAATGGGGTTGTGGTATCAGATTGGGGGGCAGTTAATGAGAGAGTCAAAGCATTAGAGGCAGGACTCGATTTGGAGATGCCACCTAACAAAAGCAATGAAGAACTACTGTTAAAGGCAGTTCAAGAGGGCGTACTGAAAGAATCAGTGGTAGATCAGGCATGTGACCGTTTGTTAAATGTTATCTTTCGATATACTGAAAATCATATAGAAAATACAGTGTTTGAGTATGAAAGTCATCATGAAATAGCTGCCCAAATTGAAGCGGATTGCATTGTACTCTTAAAAAATGAACATCATATTCTTCCCTTAAAGCCAGAGCAAAAAATTGCGTTTATTGGAAAGTATGCAGAAGCTCCCAGGTATCAGGGGGGAGGAAGTTCTCATATTAATAGCTGGAAAGTAGAATCTGCCTTAGAGGCGGTTAGTGCATTTGCCGAGGTAAGTTACGCAAAAGGATTCATAGATGAAAAAGATGAGATTTGCAAGGATTTAATGGCGGAAGCAGTAACAACGGCGGCAGAAGCAGATGTGGCAGTGGTTTTTGCAGGTCTTCCTGACAATTTTGAATCAGAAGGATATGACCGGAAACATATGAACCTGCCGGATTGTCAAAATGCACTGATTACAGAAATATTAAAAGTACAAAAGAATGTAATTGTAATACTTCATAATGGATCACCGGTGTTGATGCCATGGAAAAACCAGGTACAAGGAATTTTAGAGGCATATCTTGGAGGCCAGGCAGTTGGAAAAGCAGTAGTCAATGTATTATACGGAAAAGTAAATCCAAGTGGAAGACTTGCCGAGACTTTTCCTCTCAGATTGGAAGATACACCGAGTTACCTGACCTATGGAAAAGGAAAAGATAAGGCATTCTATAATGAAGGTGTTTTTGTGGGTTATCGGTACTATAGTTCACGAAAACAACAAGTACTTTTTCCCTTTGGATATGGATTATCCTATACAACTTTTACATACAGCAATTTGAGATTAAACAAGTCGGAAATGACAGATAAAGAAAAGGTTACAGTTAGCGTAACGGTAAAAAACACGGGTACTTTAGTAGGAAAGGAAGTGATACAACTTTACGTGGAAAGTGAGAGTCAGGAAATCAGCCGCCCAATTCGGGAACTCAGAGGTTTTGAAAAGATTGGCCTGGAACCAGGTGAAGAAAAAACAGTGAGTTTTGAATTAGATATGCGCGCATTCTCATATTGGAAAGAGGAAATACATGACTGGTATGCAGATGGAATATTTAAAATTCAGATTGGGAAAAATGCACAAGAGGTTCTCTTAGAAGAAACATTTAAGGTAACAACCACAAAAGTAATCCCCAAAATATATACTATGAATACTTGTCTTGGAGAATTAATGGGAGACGAACATGCGAAAACTGTTATGGGGAGTTTCATGGAAGGAATGGCACAAAATACAGAGGCACAAAAGCTGCAGGAAGAAAATGATGCATCAGAAGCTGTTAATGCAGAGATGATGCAGGCGATGATGGAAGATATGCCTTTAAGACAGCTATTGAGTTTTGTTCCGGGAGTAGAGAGAGAGATGCTGGAGCAGATTGTCGATGCTTTAAATTCTTAACAAAGAGGAAAGAGAGGATAAAAAAATGGCAAAAAAACCATTGGGAAAAGATAAGTATGGTATTCAAATGTCAATGCGTTTTGGGGATTATATGGGGGATTCTCTGGGAATGTTTGCACTCAATGCAATTTCTGGACTTGCAGGACAGCTTACCTATTTTTATACAGACAAAATAGGTATGGCAGCAGGTATGGTTGCTTCTTCATTTATGATTGTAAAAATAATTGATGCGTTTACCGATTTAATTATGGGATATATTGTGGATCATACTAAACCGGGAAAGGAGAGATATCGTCCGTGGATTGGCCGCATGATAGTACCAGCAGCAGCTATGATTGTATTGTTGTTTACCGTGCCGTCTACAGTAAGTTCATCTCTTCAAATGATTTATATGTTTATTACGAACTTCCTGTTGACAGCGGTGGTTTACACGGCCATTTGTATTCCATATGGTTCTTTGCAGGTGGTTCGCACAGCAAGCCAGCAAGAGCGTGGTAATATGGGTACTTGGAGAGCAGGAGCAGGTTATGTATCAGGAATGATTATTGCAGTTGCAATTATTCCTATTACAAATATGCTTGGAGGGGATCAAGGAGCATGGGTTAAATTCAGTATAGTGCTGGCATCGTTGGTAGCATTATGTTTGTTTATTACATATAAAACAAGCAAAGAGTCGAATCCTGTGCTTGACGAAGAAGAGTCAGCAAATCAGGATGAGGTTATACCATTTAGGAAAGCAATTGTAAATTTATTTCATAATAAATATTGGTTGATGATACTTATTATGGGATTATGTGCCAATATCACATATGGTTTGGCTAATTCTTCAGGTACATATTATGCAAAATGGATTTTTGGAAATGATAATCTGGTAGGAATTATGGGGGCAGTAGGATTAATACCTACACTTCTTGGCTTTATGCTTGTAGGACCTATGATTAAAGTTCTAGGTGTCACTAAGACGTTGAGAGTGTCTTTTTTTATAGGTATGGCAGCACAAGGTCTCAGATTGCTGGCCCCTGAAAATTTTGTTTACAATCTTGTTTTAGGTTGCTTCAGTACATTTGCTAATATTCCAATGATGTGTCTGCTTGGTGTTTTGACGGCCATGGCAATAGATTATAACGAATATAAATTTAGTAATCGGATGCTTGCATCCTCACAAAGTGCTGCAAGTTTTGGGAATAAAGTGGGAAATGGTATTGGTGCATCACTTGTAGGATGGTGTCTTGCCATTGCGGCATATGATCCGAATGCAACTATGCTCACGTTTGCTACCAAACAGGCAATTTATACCTTTAATATTTATGCGCCAATTCTATTGTTTGCAGTGATGTTTATTTTGTCTATGATGTTTGACCTTGAAAAACGGCTGCCGGGAATTCATGAAGAAATTGCAAAACGTAAATCAAAATAATTTTTTTAGAATAAAAAACTTTGGGTCCGGTTGAAATTTAAAAGCGGACCCAATTTAAAATTGGAGGTATTTTATGTTACTATGTGAATTAAGAACAGAATACAGAGAGAATCCCATTGGCCTATCCTGTAGACTACCTAGATTTTCATGGAAAATGAAGTCGGAAAAACAAAATACAATGCAAAGTTGGTATCATATCATTGTATCAGACAAAGAACAAGTAGTGTGGGATAGCGGAAAGGTTTGTAGTGAGGATTCTGTGCTGATTTCTTATGGTGGAGATGAGCTTATTCCAGAAACACATTATCGAGTTAAAGTTGAAACCGGAAGCAATCATGGGGAATCAGCACAGGGCGAGATGTGGTTTGAAACGGGTATATTTGATCCTGAAACATTTCTGGCGAAGATGATTACTCATAATTTTGCAGAGAAAGAGACAGCATGCCCGACATTTTATAAAAAATTTACTATAGATAAAATGGTTAAAAATGCTAAGATTTATGCAACGTCTCATGGCGTATACGAGATGCAGTTAAATGGAAGCAGAATTGGAAATGATCGAATGACACCGGGATGGACCAGTTATCACCATCGGCTCCAGTACCAGACTTATGATATTACTGCCATGCTGCAGAAAAAGAATCAGATTGAAATGACCGTGGGAAATGGGTGGTACAAAGGGATTTTAGGTTTTACCTGCAGACCTGATATTTATGGTGAACGAGTTGGCGCTTTTGCAGAAATCCATATTTACTATGAAGACGGAAGCAGAGAAATTATATTTACAGATGACAGCTGGAGTGTTAGAACAGGACAGATACGATACAGTGAAATATACATGGGTGAAACTATCGACACCAATGAGGCTTGTATAAATCAAGGGAACGTAATTATAAAGGAATTTGACAAAGGTGTATTAACTGCACAGGAGAATGAACCTGTACGTATTACAGACAGGCTTCCTGCAAAGAAAACATTTGTTACACCCAAGGGCGAAAATCTGGTTGATTTTGGACAAAATCTTACCGGAATTGCGGAAATAAAGATGCAGGGGAAAAAGGGACAAAAAATTGTAATACGTCATGCAGAAACACTTGATAAGGATGGGAATTTCTACCCAGATACATTGCGTCAGGCAAAATCTGTTGATACTTTTATTTGTAACGGAGAAGAACAAATATTTTTGCCTCATTTTACTTTTCACGGATTTCGGTACCTATGTATAGAAGGAATGGAAGAAATAAAGCCAGAACAGTTCACTGCCTGTGTCATGAATTCTGATATGGAACATACGGGAGAATTTTTTTGCTCAAACAAAAAAGTAAATCAGTTACAGAGTAATATTTGGTGGGGACAAAAAGGAAATTTTCTGGACATTCCTACAGATTGTCCACAGCGAGATGAGCGACTTGGGTGGACTGGGGATGCACAGATTTTTTCATGGACAGCAGCTTTCAATAGTAATACGGCTCTGTTCTTTACAAAATGGATGAGGGATGTTGCAGCAGAGTCTTCGCTGGATAAAGGAGTACCTCATGTTATACCTGATATTTTGGGACAGTACAGTGCTTCTGCGTGGAGTGATGCGGCAGTTATTGTACCATGGGTTGTTTATCAAACCTATGGGGACAAACAAGTTCTGGAAGAAAACTGGAAGTGTATGCATGAATGGGTAGATTATATCAGAAACCACTGCGGGGAAAATAAGCTTTGGCAGACGGGGTTTCAGTATGGTGACTGGCTTGCCTTGGATAAAGAAGAAGGTGCAGACAGAACCGGTGCTACAGATAAGTATATGATTGCAAATGCCTATTATCTTTATGTAACAGATCTTGTCAAACAGACGGCAGAAGTACTTGAAAAAAAACAAGAGGCCAGTAAATATGCAGCACTCTATAATGAAACATTAGAGGCATTTAGGGCAGAATACTATACACCTACAGGTCGCATAGTGAGTGAGACCCAAACGGGTGCAGTACTTTCTCTGTATTTCCATCTGGCTAAAGAAAAAGACCGTGAAAAAATAGTGAAAACGTTAGTTGCTAATATTGAGAATCATAAAAACCATTTGACAACAGGTTTTGTTGGAACACCATATCTCTGTCACGCTCTTTCAGAAAACGACTCTCATGAGACGGCTTCTGCGATTTTTATGAAAGAGGATTGCCCGTCATGGCTGTACGCGGTCAACATGGGAGCAACAACTGTATGGGAAAGATGGGATTCAATTAAACCTGATGGAAGCTTTGATGAATCAGGTATGAATTCTCTGAATCACTACGCTTACGGTTCTATTGGAGATTGGTTATACCGTAAAGTTGCAGGATTAAGCCAGCTTGAACCAGGATATAAAAAATTTCAGATAAAACCAATGTTAGTAAAGGGCATTGAAGAAGCAGAGGTAAGGTATGAATCTGTATATGGAAAGATTGCATGTAAATGGAGTTGTCGTAATGGTAAGATTAACCTGAAAGTATCTGTTCCTGCTAATACAAAAGCCGTGATTTATCTTCCGGAAAGGATTGAAGCTGAATCAAAGATGGAAGTTGGATCAGGTGTTCATGAGTATGAATATGAAACGACAATCAATCTTTCGCATGAAAGATTCAGCATGGATAGCACTTTGGCGGAAATCGTGTCAGAACCGCTGGCGGTAGAAATGTTCAACCAATATGTACCGGGAATGCTGGAAGGGCCAATGATACAATTTGCAATGCAAATGACGCTGTCTGAAATGCTCAGTGCGGCGCCTGAAGCAAGACCAATGTATGAGGCTGTAGTAAATGCATTGAATGAGAAGGAGAGAACAAATGAATAAATTTCAAGTGCCAATCTGGGATAAAAATGAATATACTTATCAGATGGCCTTAGGTTTTGTTCCAAACATTATGGCTTATTTACATGATGAGAATAAAAATGAACGTCCGTCAATTGTGATT
>POVV01000049.1_pt1 | contig 118777 bp, 109 predicted proteins | sample 1560271 | NCBI WGS metagenome assembly POVV01 (sample SAMN08337232, study PRJNA429181) | Bioreactor metagenome, whole genome shotgun sequencing project. | biome: cows' rumen and soil; feature: anaerobic; isolation source: anaerobic chemostat enrichment culture, galacturonate as sole carbon... | reverse complement strand
ATTTGCCTACAGCTTCCTTCAGATTTTACCTCACGATAAACACCCTTGCTGTTCAGCTATGCACTTCCTCGTTACCTAGGTGTGCTCGGGACTTGCACCCGTTAGAGCGCGCCCATGGCGCGCAAACTAAAAAAACCGACTGGTTATGTCTAAACCAGTCGGATATATTCTATTTTTTCTTTACCGGAATCCATAGTTCACTGTAATATTTTTCGTCCTGCGTACCTTTTGCATACTCTGCCGGATCATTATACATCTCTATACAGCACCCCGCAGCGATTTCATATTCTTTACAATTAGGCAACCACTCCGAAAATATCTTCTTATTTACCTCTTGCATGACCTGCGGCATTTCCCCTACACAAGGAAAAACAGCCCAGGTGTGTTTAGGGATGACTTTCGTAACACAACCTTCCGGAACATCCATAGCCGGATTGTAGTTACCGGCAATCAGATATTCGAAGCTTTTCCCCTCCATAGTCTCATCAATGTTTATACCATACATTCCACATACAACATCTGCGCTCTCAGCTTCATAATTTTCTGCCCAAAACTCAGGTATTTCTTTTAATGCATTTTCATATTCAAAATTTCTTGACATACCAACTACAGTAAATGCATCCTTTTCAACAATTTTGTAATCCATAATATAACCTCCGTCTAAAGTGAATTTGATTTTCAGCGCAGCAAAAGACTTTATCATTGCTCCGCTTTTTCGAACTGCAGTAGGTGTAGATCCATGAAATCGAACAAATGCTTTAGTGAAACTGTCTGGTGAATCGTAACCATACTTTAAGGCTATATCAATAATCTTAAAATCTGTGGACACAAGTTCGCTGCCGGCAAGAGCAAGCCTGCGCCACCTGATATATTCTCCGACCGTAAATCCGCAAAGCATTGCAAATCCTTTCTGAAAATAAAAGGGCGATATGCATGCCTCTTTTGATATATTTTCAATGGTCAGGTCATCTGTAATATTTTCCTCGATATAGCTTATCGCTTCCCTTATACACTCAGTCCATCTCATCTTTGCACCTCCATCTGCTCTATAATCTTACAATGTCAGACTGTATTATTCCCGACTTTTTGTGTTTCTTTATGTCTTCCTCTATATTAATGAATTGCTTGAAAGAATTATATCATTTTCTTTTTAAAAGAGATACTCCTGCTTTCTCTAACGTAAAGGGAGACGTTCTGCTATTTTTACAGAACATCTCCCTGTTATTTATTTCTGTCTTACTCTCTTATAGAAAACTATGATGATAATTGCTGCAAGCGCCATGATTGAGACACCCACTGCAATTTGTACAACCGCACTATCTCCTGTCTTAATACTGTTGATTGTTTCTTTCTTGAGCTTATTCCCTGTTTGATTATTATCTTGGCTTCCGTTATTTACCTTATTACCTTTGTTTTCATTCTCTCCTTTATTCCCATTATTATCATTGTTTTCATTTTTTCCATCGCTGCCGCTGTTTCCGTCACCCCCATTTTCTCCGTTATCTCCTCCGTTGTTTCCTCCGTTGTTTCCTCCGTTGTTTTCTCCGTTGTTTTCTCCGTTATTTCCATCATCCCCCATACTAAGTTTATTCATTGCCTGTTGAAGGGCGTCAGATGCATCATTTATTGATTTTTGAGATGCCTTCGGATCTGCAAAAACATCCTGTGCATTCTTCAAAGCCTCGTTAAACTCCTCCTTAATATTTTCTTTCTGCTTATCTATTATCCCGTCTTTTACATACCCTTCGGCCTTGACTATCAAAAGCTCTAATAATGTTTTATCAACATTTGACTTTGGTTGTAGTTCTGCCAATGCTTTTTTCAGCAGCTCAGCTACTGCATCAACATCAGCCTGATTAGTAGGATTCTCAAGCATAGCTTTTGCAGATTCCAATGCAGCAACAAAAACTTCTGTCTCCTCATAGTCATCTAAATTTACCATTTCAGCGTCTGATATCAATTGTTGAAGAGAAACCAAATCTATTTCATCCATACTTTGATATAACTCAACCTCCCTCAGACTGATTTCACTTCCATTAGCAATAAATTTAAGCCTTATTCTTTCTGTTTTCACTGATTCAAAAAACGAACTTATTTCCGATGTATTTCCACCACCGCCTTCCGGCTGATTCAGAAGAAGATATTGTGAAGCTTTTACCTCATTCATATTATATGTATCTATTTCCAGCCATTCTGTACCATTCCAATATTCCATAACATACTCTGCAATCCTGGTGGACTCGTCGGCTTCAACAAACTCAATAATATGTAGGTTATTCAGTGTCCTCTCTTCTCCAAGATCAATGATCAAACAAGGATTTTCACCGCTTTTTGTTGCCAGCCGTGTGTCTGTGTTCCCATCAACAGCTTTATCCGGTCCCATTCCCCATTCAGTATAGCTTTCTCCACTCTCCAAAGATGCCAGAGAGCCGACGGTAAGATTCTCTGTGCCCTGTATTGCATAATCTGCGGCCTTAGTTTCTCCCAGTTTGTTTCCACTGCTGAATACTGCTGCCCGTAAATGTGTAATGCCATAGGGCAGATAAATTTCTTTATAATATTTAGGAGATTGTAACGACGGCTCACTACCATCCAGAGTATACCTGACTTCCGTCACTGTCCCTTCATATCCTAAAGTCACTTTCTGCAGCCCATTATAAATACCGCTGGCTAATGAAATCTGAATATCGGCAGCATACGCATTCTCAAAAGCCTGCATGGCTTCCTTCAACACCTTTATTTCATTATTTAGCTGTGCAGTCGTACTGTTTTCATCATCTACGCTCTGCTTTGCCTTTATAATCGCTTCCTCAAGAGTCTTATTTATTTCTTCTTGATATATAGGATCTTCAGGTGTTCTGGAATTTAACATTTCCTGTACTTTACTAATCAGGTCCTGTAACTCCGCTTTTACTTGAACCCTGCCTCCATCATCGGTTATATTACTAATATAATAAACCTCTCCGGCTTCAGCACCAAACGTAATAGTATCTTTATCCACACAGGTGTATTCTACAGTATTTCCCGTACTATCAGTCAACTCTGATGTACCAATGTTAGTTCCTGTAACTTTTAGTTCACTATTTGTTGTCCCCGGATATAAAACTGCACCTGATATTCTTCCCTCGTTCCAAGTCATATCCACTTCCACATTTCCTCTTGCCTTCAAACCGGAAACAGAGCCATTATCCCATGCTCCAGGCAGAGAAGGAAGAAGATCCACAGAATCTCCCTGACTTTGAAGCAGCATTTCTGTCATTCCGGCTGTTGCTCCGAAATTTCCGTCAATTTGAAATGGGGGATGGGTATCAAAAAGATTGCCATAGGTTGATTCCTTCAATATTTGATTTACCATAGTGAATGCATGTTCACCATCTCGTAAACGTGCCCAGAAATTAATTTTCCAAGCCTTACTCCATCCAGTTCCTCCATCACCTCTGATTTCCAGAGTCTTCTTCATTGCTTCCACGTAAGCATCATCTTCTTCACTTCTATCGGCAACTACAAGGTTTCCCGGATGGAGAGCAAAGAGCTGATTCACATGTCGATGACCATTATCTCCAGTCAAATCCATGTTAAGCTCGTCCTTCCATTCAAGAAATTCTCCTCCTAATCCTATTTTTCTGGGGTCTGATAGATTAGATAAAGCTGTTCTGATTTCCTCTATTTCCGAGCTTTGAATACCCAACACGTCCGCAGCCTCAATTGTATTTTGGAAAAGATCCCATATAATTGCCTGATCACAGGCTGTCCCCAGTGAATAAGCACCATGCTCAGGAGAATAGGACGGACTGGCAACCAAAGTCCCATCTCTTTCGTCGGTTACAAGATTATCCACCCAAAATAGCGCAGCTCCTTTTATCGTTTCAAAGTTTTCCTGAAGAAACCCTATGTCCTGGTTATATGCATATATCTCCCATATATCCTGACACATCCAGGCTGCACCAGCCGGAAAATAAAAGGCTGAAGAAACAGCCGGAGCCGTATTTCCCCATATATTGTTCTCATGGTAAGTTGTCCATCCCCTGACCGTATCTCCATCTTCTGTACAGTGATATGTCTGGGCAGTTATTTCTCCTCTTGAAACGAGACTGTTAATGTATGATACTATAGGCTCATGACATTCAGACAAATTAGTTTGTTCTGCCAGCCAATAATTCATTTGTACATTAATATTGGTATGATAATCAGAATCCCAGGCAGGACTTAATCCGTCTGCCCAGATACCCTGCAGATTGGCCGGCAAAGAACCTTCTCTTGAAGAGGATATTAACAAATATCTTCCAAACTGATAATATAACATTTCCAGATATCGGTCTTCTTCGGCCGTGTTACCTGCATTATACTCTGACAACAGCACATCTGTTGTCTTTTCTGGCAGCTGAGCCTTGCATAGATCTAATTCCATGTTTTGAAATAACGCCTGATAATCAGCAATATGCGCTGTCTTCAGCTCATCGTAATTCTTTTCTTCAATTGCCGCAATTCTATCCTTAACGGCATCCAGAGGATCTTCATCAGTGAAATAGTCAAAACTGTCATCCATACACTGCTGATAATTGGTTCCTGCCGTCATATAAATAGTAATGGCATCTGCATTTTTGACCAGAATTCCATTTCCTTCTGTACTGGTCTCCCCATTATCCGCCACTACTTTGACTTGCTGGGCAAATTCCAAATGTTCTTCTTCAATCTGATCAGCAGGTGAGCCGGTCATGGTAATTGTATCCCCTTCTGACTTGATTTCAACCTTAGATTGAGGCGTAGTAATATTGATCATTTTATTTAATGCACCGGCCTGATCCGCTGTCAGCCTTATAGCCATAAAATTATCCGGGTTGCTGACAAAATATTCCCTTTTAAAATTAACGCCATTTATTGCATAATCTACGGTTGCTATCGATTGATCTAAATCAAGAATTCGTTTATATCCCGAATACACACTTCCCTCATAGTTTTTACTGAAATTAATATCTGCAAGCTGAACTCCGGTCGTGGTATTGTTGGCACGTATTTTATTAATCTGTAGTTTAATGTATTTATAAGAAACAGAACCGCTTTCAATCGTAAATTCTACCGCCTGTTTGCGGCTTGTAAACTCATATTCCTGACTGTCCAGCAAGTCAAACTGAGTACCATCATTAGAACCAAACAGTTCCCATGAAACGGGATCCCGCTCTGGCGCATCATTGCCAGAAACCATTATATATTTTTCAAACTCTAACGGGGATGCATATTCTGCCGTCACATAATATGGTAGGGCAACCGATGTTCCCATCTGCCCCGCATTAGAAAACCATTTGGTGCTTGGGTTATTGTCAAATAACTGCCATGCATTCTCTCCTGCATTGATTCCCATAATATTTGATTCTACATTGACCGGCATTGGTTTATAATACTCCGGATCAGAAATATTTATATCTCCCAGGGTCTGATAAGATCCAAATTTGTTTTTTTCTCCTTTTAAAGAATTGATTTTCTGCACCGTGGAACTACCATCATTATAGGCATTCAAAGACCACGGGTAATCTTTCGCAATCAGATTTCCACTGTCATCTTTGTACGCAGAAGAGGTCTCTGTAAATGCAGAAATCTCTTCTTGCAATGCTGATCGGGCTGCCTGAAGATTTGTATAATTAGTAGCAACATCAGTGTCACTCATTCCACCATCATAATTTGCATCTGCTCCCGGTCCACCTGACCATAACGTATGTTCATTTACTTGTATGCGGTCGCTTTCCACACCTCCAAAAACCATAGCACCTATAAATCCATTGCCCAAAGGCGTACCTTCTTCTTCCCAGTTTTCTGCCGGTTTATCATATATCGCAAGTAATGGTGCTTCTGTCTGTACCGTAGTTTCTTCAGGATTGCCAGTATAATTCGCCTCTTCCACCCCATATACAGGGATACACATGGATAAAGCAATGCTTGTGCTTAATAAAATACTTGAAATTTTCCTTTTCACTTCGTACCCTCCAATTCACTTTACTTGTTACATTATTAATAAACGCTGCCCTCCTTCTTTTAAATAATTTATCCCCTTACATTACCCTATAGCTTTTGAGTAGGCTCTCCCCGTCATGCCTCACCTAATATAAATAAATATACGTTATTTTACCTGTTATTTCTTGTGCAATCGGAGAAATAAATATAACATTATTCACCTTTTTTTGTTTTTTCCTTTGCTTTTTAAGTTGATTTTATTAATCTAATACGTTAATTTTACCCCTAGTTGTCTCTGTGTTTTAATTCGACAAATTATGCGTTATTTCGTCATTTAATCAAAGTAATTAAAACAAAGTTTTTAGACACATATCTCTATTCTTTCTTTTTTCTCTTTGTGATATAATTATTTTTTAATTAACATTATATTACAATATTCACTTTTTATATTACCGCAATCGAATCAGCTAAGGACTTTTATTTATGAGACAGCTCAACCATTATTTTTAAACGTGTTGAGCTAACAGAATTATCAATTATTTTTTTGTATTCGTGTGATTTAATGTGAATTGGAGAAAAAGATGTATAAAATACTGATTGTAGATGAAGAAGAAACAATTTACCAAAGGGTCAGAATAATTATTCCCTGGGATAAGTTAAAGATCTGCCAGGTTCGAACAGCTTCAAACGGTGTTGAAGCACTTAGCATTATACCAGATTATCTCCCAGATATTATTCTTACTGATATAGAAACAATAGATAAAACAGAATATGACTTTATCATAAAATCGGCTCAATTATATCCGTATCCCAGACTCATCGTCCTAACCAGCTATGCTAATTATAGATATGTCTATGAAACGCTTAAACTTTATGTACATGACTTTCTCTTAAAGCCGATTGATAAAAATGTACTACTTGCAAGCATAAAAGAACAACTTTGTTTTATAGACAATCCAGATTCTAAAAATATATTTTTTGCCAAAAACTTGAAACAAAAGACTGAATTTTTTCGAGAAATTTATGATTATCTGGTAAACAGCATGATAGAAAATACAGAAGACTATAATTATCTGATCCATACATATGACATCTTTTGCGGCGCATTAGTTTCCTATAACATACCCGTCAACTGCATCCCGGCTTATTGCTTTGAAATCGCCTCTAAACTTTACTACAGACACATCACCTCAGGATTATGTCCGTCAAAACCTTCTTTAGAGTCCCTTGCACATAATCTGAGTTTTTGCCCTGCTGAAACAGCATTATGTTTGACCAGACAGTTTCTTACTAAATTATTGAATCGTGAAGATGCAGGGCATTTGTTAATCAGCAAGGCGCAAAATTATATCTCGCAAAACCTTTCCACTCCGATATCTGTATCTCAGGTTGCTGAAGCTTTATTTGTATCTCCAAACTATTTTTCCAGATTGTTTAAACGCGTGACAGGTGAGGGCTGCAGCGAATACATTATTCGCAAAAAGATGGAACAAGCCTGCGCACTATTAACAACTACTACTTTTAAAACCAGCGAAATAGCAAACATGGTTGGTTACCATGATTCCAATTATTTCTCGGTTACTTTTAAAAAATATTGTGGCATTTCACCTAAAAATTACAGAAACAAGGAACTCAAAAAATAATATGCATGTCCTGTCTCTGTTAAAATTCAATTTCATATACTGGATATTCCCTCTCAAAACAGTATCCCAGCTTTTCCGCCAATGCCAGAGATCCCTTATTTTGAGCATCCCAGCTGGGATACCAGCCGCGTCTTAGACATTCAAGTATCAACGCTGCTCCGCATACGGATGCAAGACCTTTACGCCGCTCATTCTTCTTTGTATCAATTTCGATCTCTATGCCTTCGCGAAAAGAGGTATAGGAAGATGCACCGGAAACGATGTTCTTGTCTTTTAATATGACCATACCCGCTCCTATTAATTTATATTCTGCATAATCAACATAATTACAGCATAAATCCTTTGCCCAGTCCAGGGATCGAATTTGTGTATAAAAGTCCTCATCAATTGCCTTCAGTTCATATTCCGGGGGCAGCTCTGCAATAATATTTAGAAGTTCTGACTCATTAAATATATTCTTTTCTTTTTTTGTAGCAAACCGCATTCGACGGGTCACCTTTTCCCCATAACAATTTTCTATCGCCATTTCCCACTCTTCATTCTGAGGAACTAATATGGCAAAATCGGAATGTAAATTTTCCGGTCTGTTTTGTAATAATTGAATGTTGGTATCACCTGCAAAAAAGCAAAAATCGCCAACGCTTATCTGAGCAGAAGCAGGAGACTCCAGGCAATCCGTATATGCTATTCCCATATAATCCTGCAAACATGACCAAATCATCGTTTCATCCCATCCTGTAAAAAGATGCCCAATAGTCTTTTTATCCTTTACCCTATAAACAGACATATGCTCTCCTCCTTCACCATTTCTCATATTTAATAATTTCCTCAATACCTTTTCTGGGCCTCTGTACAGATGAGCAGTTTTTCTTCTGCTCTCTATTTCCTTTAATACATTCATTTTTTCCACTCCAATTTAAGTCTGCTTTTTTCAGTCTATTTTACCTTGTTCACACTAAATTTTCAATATTTCTTTATATAACGAAAAACCGGTCAGATTAAATCTGCCGGTTTTATTGTTATTCTATATACTGACCATAATATTCATGATCTGGGTAAAATTACTGATTGGGTATGTTGTTTTCTTGTAGTTCATAGCATCATGAATACCTGCAGTATCAAATCCACCCGAAGTCCCGGCTTCAATTCCTGCCAGGGCATCTTCTACGACCAGACACCTTTCCGGAGGAAGGCCAATCATCTCTGCTGCTTTAAGAAATACTTCCGGATCCGGTTTACTTTTTGTAATACTATTGCCATCTGCAATTGCATCGAAAAAATTACCCAGTCCGAGCTTTTCCAATATGAACACTGTATTTTTACTGGATGAACCTATAGCGAGTTTTACCCCCATCTTTCGGAGTGTGTTTAAAGTAAGCCGTACATCATCTGACAAATCACAGGTATTAATACCACTTAGTAACTCTTTGTAAATAGCGTTTTTCTTTTCTGCCATTTTGTTTTTTTCTTCCTGTGTAAAAACTCTGTCAGACTTTTCCAGAACAATTTCAAGACTTTCCATACGGGAAACCCCTCTTTGTCGATTATTGTCCTCCCGGGTAAAGTTGCGAACGCCTATTTCTTCAGCGATCTGGCTCCATGCTTCAAAATGATATTCATCTGTACTGCAGATTACGCCGTCAAGGTCAAAGATGATTCCCTCATACTTACACTTGCTCATTTCTTTTTTCCTCCAGCCACATAAGAGATAGTGGCAGCCAATGTCTAAGGTGATGCGTAGAAAGCTGCTCTTTTGCGGCAATGACCTGATCTGCTGTGGATTGACCATGAGGTCCCCTGCCGAATATATGTAATTCGTAAGGAACATCATATTCACGAAGTTTCGCTGCAAATCCCCACAAATCTGAAGGATGTATCACCGTATCCTGATTGCTGCCCCACAGAAATGACGGCGGAGTTTTTTTTGTCACTTGGTTCATCAAATTAAAATAATCTGCATCTTCGTCTGTCACATCTAGCTTTCCTGCGATTATCTGCAGAATATCTTCTCCTCTTAAATCAGGCATCAGTCCATCATCCATCATTTTGGCTATTTCCGGTGCCATGGGGGCTGTATTCCACTTGATCAGACTTAACGCAGGATATCCTAAGATAAGTGCGTTTGGCTTAATCTCATCTTCTTTTGCGTGAACAAGCTCCTGTAAAAATTTCTTATCATAAAACACACCAAGGCTTGCTGCAAGATGGCCTCCTGCGGAAAACCCTGCCACAGATATATCATCAGAATCGATATTCCATTCCCCGGCATGTTCTCTTACAAATTTTACGGCCAATGCAAGCTCACTGAGCCCCTTGGGAAATGGATTTTCTATTCTTACTGAATAATCAAGAACAAATGCACAGTAACCTTCTCTTGCATAAGCAAGAGCTACAGGTTCTCCTTCATTCTCGGAAACAAATTGATACCCACCGCCCGGGCAGACAATGACCGCCGGTCTTTTCACACCTCTATAGTCATATTTATCCTGTTGCAGTACATAGGTAGTCAGTGTTGCACTGCTGTCTTTTGCCAAACTAATTACTTTATTTATCATTTATTTCACTCCTATTATAATCTTGTGTCCCATTTTCCACAGAACGGATCTATTGGGGAAACTCCTTTAAATTCACTTCGTCCCAGCATCTTATCTATAAGAAGATCCAGTGTATAGTCATTACAGCTGTAACAGTTGATGAAGGTTCTCATTCGAGGTACATCAAGAAGATGATATGGATTTTCTAATGAAACAAACACGGTCGGAACTGCCTTAATGTAGGACGGACAGTTAATTCCCATAGGGTTCATCCATTCAATTCTAACGGTTGTCTGATTTGACTTTGTGGCAAGATTTGCTACATATATCATTAAATCATAGCTGTTGACCGTTTCCTTATAGCTCTTCTGTTTTCCTTCCAGACGATCTCCCGGCACAAACTTTTCAGCATGTATACCCTCTTTTTCCAACCTTTCGATGAACTTATCTGCCACATTTGACTCTCTGCCATAGCCAAGAGCGTTCTCTCCGCTTTCAATCTCATAAACTAAAATATTTTTTACTTTATTTTTGTTCAGGGGCAAAATATTATCCAGATTTTTAACAAGGGTAATGCTCTTATCACTGACTTCTCTCGCTATATTATTTGCATGTTCACTGCCCAATATCTGGTCGGCGTCTTTTAGCATTGGGATATTATTCTTTCTGTGCAGCTTAATCGATGCTTTAAGTGCTAGAATTCTTGTGACCGCATCATGCAGTCTTTCTTCAGTAATAATCCCTTCTTTTACTCCATCCACCATAAATTGAACGTCTTCATCCAAATTTTTGGCAAAAAGAAACATATCGCATCCAGCTGCTATTGCATAGGGCACAAGCTTATTTCTTTCCATTGGAATATTCATTCCGGCCATGGTCGTAGCATCAGAAATAATGAGTCCATTAAAGCCAAGTTTTTCTCTCAGAAGATGAATTAACAATTCTTTTGATAACGAAGCCGGCAGGATATCTTCATCTTTAATATCTGGATTTAGTAATTTAGAATAAGCAGGCTGCATAATATGCCCCGCCATTATAGTCTTAGCACCTTTTTCAATCAATGTACGGTATATTTTCCCGTAACTTTCATCCCACGCTTCACAACTCAAACTGTTAACAGAGGTGACCAGATGCTGATCCCTCTCGTCAACACCATCACCCGGAAAATGCTTTACGGAAACACACACATCTTCTCCCTGACATCCCTGCATATATTGTTCTGCCATCTCTATCACGGTATCAACGTCACTTCCATACGTCCGGGTGTTCGTAATTGGATTTCTGAAATTACAATCTATATCAACTACTGGGGCAAATGCATAGTTTGCCCCAACACTGTTTGCCTCTTTTGCACAAATATTACCCAGTTCATAGGCGTAGCCTGAATCATCAGTGGCTGCTACAGCCATCTGAGCACCTATTTTCGTTCCTTGTTTGACTATTCCGTTTCCGCCTGCTTCCAGATTAGCTGCAATGAGCATTGGAATTTTACTGTTCTCCTGCATAAATTTTACAGATTTAATAAGATCTTCTTTGTCCATGGCTCTGCACATAAGTCCTCCAACCATGAGATCCTTTGTTATATGAGATAAATAGTCTAAATCCGCAGCCGAACCCGTCAGGAAAAAAAGCTGTCCTATTTTTTCCAGCTGTGTCATTTCATTTCGTGTTTTCTCAACCCAGTCAATATCACTGTCGCTGAGATAAAATGGTTTTTCCGATAACTGTTTTCTGCTTATCATTTCGCCAGTCCCTTTCTCTTTCCTAATTTCCGGAACATTGCGAGCAGCTTCGCCTGGTTGGTCGTGTATGCCATGATCAGAACAATAATTACTCCTGTTATGATCTGCACAATAGCACCATCAATTTCAAAGCTTGCAAGTCCATATGTCATTACGTTCATTCCAAGAGCCCCCATGAATATCCCCCATGGCAGACAAGAGCTGTTTGCAAGAAATAAGCCGATTAACACTGTGCCCATTGATGAAAACATCAAAGTGGTTGAACTAAGATTACTTGCTGCTGTGACCTGCGAACTATTTGCATTTAACAAAGCTGCTATACCAAGAAGTACACCCACAATTAAATAAGTACATACAATGTTTTTTCTTTCATTAACACCTGCATTAATCGAAAGTCTTGCATTACTTCCAAGAGCCTTAAGATTACTGCCGTATTTTGTCCTGTACATTAATACGTAGATGAAGATCATCACCAGGATCAGCAAAATATAGCACCATGGCGCTTTTGAAAAAATAAGCAGCTGATTCATATAATCAGGTGTTGCATTAAATACATTTGCCCCATTTCCATCGAAAAGAATCCCGGTCAGTGCTTCGTATATCATAACTACACCAAGTGAAACGATCATAATCGGAACTCGAAGTACCAGATAAGCCGCTGATTCCAATAGCGCAAGACAAACACAGGACAGAATACACAACCCCAATATTGCAAACACACTCCAGTTATGATTCATCCCGATATTAATTCCAATTATCCCTCCAAGGGTTGCAATTGTACCTGTCGCAAAATCCCACCGCCCCCCAGAGAGAGGTATGGCAATTGCCATACCTACTACACAGGGAAGAACACTGGTACTGAAAATATTGGAAGTAATATAGGAACTAAAGAAATAACTTTTATCTGCAATGAGTGCCGCTATTGCAAATCCTATCCACATAACAGCTGGAAATATAAAGGTTTTCGTATACCCGATGATTCTATTATTATGTTGTTTCATCAATCCGGCTCCTTTAACTAATATTTACTGTCGAGCAGCTTTAATCTCTTCCACAGTACGAGATGTAAGTGCATTTAAATCGCTCAATGTAGCATCCGGGTTTTCCGTTAACAGTACTTCCTTAATTTCTTCAGCTGTAACAGCGCCCTGACTCATGCCTTCACTTCCTCTGCCAAAAGCATATGTTTTAAAATCATCCAAAGTTTCTTTGTCATATACAGGATAATCCGCCACACCGTTAACGACGGTTATGGAATTTGTTGTTTTGTTAAAAGGTCCCTCTGCTGCATCTGGATATGACTTTTCCGCTAATGCATTCAACACTCTTACGAAGCTGGATGCAACACTTTGTGTATAGTTGTTTGTACCACCCGCAATAAGTGTATCTGCATTAAGAAGGGCATCCGCTGAATCATTATATCCCAGAGCAATCAACTTAACATCCGGGTGATTGTTCTTCAATTCAGGGTAAACATAATCAAGTCCTGAAGACATCCCGAAAACAACTTCTGTATCTTCTTTAATTGCACTTGCTGTTGCAGTCTGCACATCCGCAGCTGCAAATCCGCTTGAAAATGCAAGATCTGCCACAGAATAATCGCCTGCTGCCTCAATCGTGCTTTTAAAAGCATCATAAATTGCCGGAGCTTCAACAAAAGCAAATTCTGGGAAAGAAACTCCACTTACATTTTTGTATCCACTGGCAAGAAATTTCTCAGCATATGCCTGCCCTACAGAGGCCTCATCTCCTGCAAACTGTGTTGTACCGCCAAGGAAATACTCACTGCTTACGTTACCCGCATCTTCTGGAGAAGCATGATCAAGAGCAAGAACATAATAGACACCGGCTGACTCACAAGTCTGAATTGCCGATTCAAGGCTTGTATCATACGCACTGATAATTGCCTTACACCCTGCTGAAATAAGATTTTCCACACAACTAATATGTGCATCATCATTATAGTTTGTTGCTTCATATACAAACTCAACATTAAAATTTTCTTCTAAGTATTCACCATATTCTTTTGTGTTCTTTCCCTGGTCATCATTGTAGTCATACATAATGACACCTATTTTGACCTTCTCACCACTCTTGCTGTCTCCTGTACTGTCCTTTCCACTTTTTCCGCATCCAGTTAATACGAGTCCCATTACCAGTACCATGACTGATAGCATTGCAACCAGAATTCTACTTCTCTTCATCATCTTCCTCACCTTTTCTTTTTATTTTGGCATTTCTTTTATTGTCTTGCTCTGTCTCAACGTAGCAAATACAATCGCTAAAAATATAATTCCACGAATAAGAGATACATAGTTCGTGGGTACTCCGGCCATTGTCATTCCATTTGATAAAAGCCTGAATGTAATCGTTCCAATAACTGCTGCACTGAACTTTGATTTAAACCCCCCGGATAAATTCATGCCTCCAAGGATAAGCGCGACCATAATATCCATTTCCATGCCGCTTCCAATATTTTTGGTTACAGATCCTGCTCTGGCCAGAGAAAAAAGTGAAACGATTCCAACACAGCTCCCTGCAATTACGGAACAAATTATCTTTGTCTTGTCCACTCTTATTCCACTTTGCGCGGCTGAGACTGGATTGTCTCCAACAGCTCTGGCACCCTTACCGATTTTTGTAAAAGCTGCCAATATCCAGCAGACTGAAACCAATACAACAGCCGTAACAATCTGTAGTACGGTGTTTGTTTTAAAGGGCTGAAGAATCTGATAATTATCCAGCTTAACAATTGTACTTGGCATCAGAGAACATACATAAGTAATAATACCTCTTGCCATAAACATTACCGCAAGGGAAGCAATCATTGATACCAGCCCAAATTTTATTGAAACAGTACAGCTGAAAAGATACAATGCAATTGCAGTAATGACCGACACGAACAGTGCAAGTCCAACTGACTCTGTTGCATTAATGATAAATGCTGAAATCAATGCGCATAATCCACTTACTGCTCCGGAAGCTATATCCATAGAACCATTGGCAAACATCAGGAAAACACCTGCACTGGCAATCATCAGAGGTGCCACCTGCCCAATCAAAGCTTTCAGATTATATACTGAGAACAGATTGCCTTCTGTAAGGATACCAAAGAGAACAATAACAAAAATCAAGCTGGCATACTGTATGATTACTCCTTTGTTATATTTAATAAATTTCAACCTGACCACCCCCTAAATCATATACTCAATAATCATACTGTCAGTTACATTTTCTGAATGGTCAAATATTCGTTTTATTTCCCCATCTTTCATTATACAAATCCGGTCACTCATCCCGATCAGTTCCGACAATTCCTCTGAGATGATCATAATTGCATATCCCTGCTGCCTTAATTCATACAAAAGCTGATACATTGTTGCCTTCACGCCGATATCCACACCTCTGGTGGGACTGTCAAAAATCAGTATTTTTGAAGCATTACCTATCCACTTCCCAAAAGATATCTTTTGTTTATTTCCTCCGGATAGTTGTTTTACTTCCTGATTTATAGAAGCACACTTAATCTGAAGTGACTCCACTTGATTCTTTGCAAATTTCTGTTCAGCCCTGGGTGAAATCAATCCAAAAACCTGCAGACTGTCCAGTGCTGAAAGTGTCAGGTTTTCCCCAACACTGCTTTCCAGTATAAGTGTTTCCCTATCCCGGTCCTTGGAAATATATCCGATACTTGCAGATAATGCATCCGGAATAGATAAAATACTATACATTTCCTTTTCTCGGGGCATATGGCTGGGGATCTTTCTGAGCCTGTTCATACTTTGTGACAACTTTTCCTTTGTAGTCAGTCTTCTCGTGCCCGAAGCCGTAACACTTCCTTTTCTGAGCCTGTCCATTCCAAAGCAGATTCTTCCCAGTTCATGAAGACCACTTCCGGATAGACCCCCAATTCCAAGTATCTCTCCTGCGTGAAGTTCAAGATTAATATTTCTCAGCACATCGGTGGAAACTTCTCTTATATCCAGCATTACTTCATCTTTTGCCGGCGTCTCAAAATCAGTTCTATAATAATTTTCCTGTATTTCCCGCCCTACCATTGTCTGCTTGATTTTATTCTCATCAAAATCAGCTTTCTCCATTGTAGCAATCAGTTTTCCGTCTCTGAGCACAGTCAATGTGTCACATACCTCCATCAGCTCAGGCAGATCGTGTGATATAAACAATACTGCTTTTCCTTTTTCTTTCAGCTCTTGCATTATTTTATAGATTTTCATTCTGCCATCCTGTGAAAGAGCTGTTGTGGTTTCATCCACAATAAAAAGTTCAGGTGCATAATATATAGCCTTGGCAATTTCCACCAGTTTACGCTGTTCAAAATTATACCTGTCAATATTGTCATTAGCCTGTATATCTGAAATGCCTATGGCCTCCAGAGCTTTTTGTGCTTCCTTAATCATAAGTTCATTCTTCATGAATCCATGACTGCAGAATAAATCCTCACTTCCCAGAAAAATATTTTCCGCCACGGTAAGATGGTCTACCGTTCCCGTTTCCTGTACAACCATTGAAATATGCTTCTCATGGGCATCTGCAGGCGATTGTGGTCTGTAAGGCAATCCATTTAAAAGTATCTCACCAGAAGTGATCGCATGTATTCCACTTATCATAGAAGATATGGTGGACTTCCCCGATCCGTTTTCTCCAATAAGACCTCTTATCTCACCGAGATGTATTTCCATATCAACTTGATTTACTGCTGTGACCTCACCAAACTTCTTTGTTATCTTTTTTGTCTGTATAAATGATTTTTTTTCCATAAACGACCTTCCAATAACTTATTTGAAAACAATTATGCCTATATTATACGAATAAGAACAGTTGAGAACAACCATATTGCTTATCTAGATATATTAAATATTTAACTATATTTCTTTTTCATTTTAAATTTTATTGTATATTACTTGTCCAATAACCAAATTTAGTATATATTTTTACTTATATAGATTAATTTTTTAACCCTCAAGGAGGAAAACATGGCCTACTCTCATGAAATCATTAATTATCCCGATAATCTTCCCATGACACTTTTCATTCATACCATCGGCAGTGTACAAAAGCACTGGCACAAATCTATTGAGCTTTTACTTGTATTGGAAGGCTCTGTCACAGTAGTCATTGGTACAACCCAGTATCAGCTTGAAGCGGAGGATGTTTTTCTGGTAAATTCCAATACCATACATGATCTGCATTCCGAAAATGCCACCTTGGTCGCCATTCAAATAAAACTAGATCTGCTGAGAAATGTACCTGCAGAATTTAAGACAACCCACTATACCTGTGACAGTTCCCACATGCCGGAACCCAAACGATATGAACCAATAAAGAATATTGTATCTCGTCTTCTTAAGATTAACCTGGCTGGCGGTAAATATATCAGTCTTATGAACGAATCATTGTGTTATAACCTGATTTACGAGCTTTATGCTACATTTGCAGACGGCACTTTGGGAAATCAGGACGACACCTCCGGACAGCTGAATCGACTGAATGAAATACTTGCTATCATTAATAGTGAATACACCGAAAAACTTTCTCTCGAATATATCGCTGAAAAAGTATATGTTACCCCTCCCTATCTTTCTAAATTTTTTAAAAACAGTATGGGGATCTCTCTTTCAGAATATATTAAATCTACCAGACTGGGATACGCCACCAACGATTTGATTTATTGTGATTACCCCATAGATACCATTTCCCGTAACAATGGTTTCCCAAATACTCATGCATTTGTAAAGGCCTTTAAGGAAAAATATGAAATGCTGCCCAGTGTCTGGAGAAACCAGAAGGCCCGGGCTGACGTGGCTATACTGCCATTAGATGAAGACAGATCAATCAATTACTATGAGACAGACTCAGCCACCATGCACAAATCCCTGCACCGCTTCATACAGGCACATGCAGGTGCCTCTGATCATATATCTTCAGTAGTGGATATAAGTGAATCATCTTATAAAATATACTCTGCACATTCAGACGGCTTTTGGGGCCTGGGGAAAAATTTCATAGGGGTCAGCCATGTAAAAGAACTTTTATTTGATACGGTAAAACGCCAGCTTGCAGAAACCCATAAACTTATGCACTTTGATTACATTAAGATGCATGGCATTCTGGATGACTGTCTCTTTGTTTATTCAGAAACTGCAGAAGGAAAACCAGTTTATAATTTCACCCTGATCGATCAGGTCTTTGATTTTTTGCTTTCTATAGAGTTAAAACCAATGGTTCAGCTTTCCTTCATGCCTGCTGCACTTGCCAAAAACACTGATAGAAAAATGTTCAATGGGCATATCATTATCAGTGAACCAAAGGATATGAAAAAGTGGAATAAACTGGTCAGAAATTTGGTACTCCATCTTATTGATCGGTATTCTTTGCAGGTAGTAAAATCATGGATCTTTTGTGTTTGGAATGAACCTAGTACTGCCAATGAGCTTTTCGGATTCAAAAACGCCGAAGTTTTTTATCATTTATACAAGGAAAGTTATACTACAATTAAAGAGGTTTCCTCCGCTTTATCCTTTGGCGGGCCTTCTGCATTTGCAACTTATGGCAAAAAAGATTCGTGGCTGTTTCATTTTCTTGAATTTGCTGATCAGAACCATTGCCGCCCAGATTTTATTACTTTGCATTATTATGATATCGATTTATCCGATGCCTTTTTTTTGAATAGGAAAAGCCATCATGAATTATGGCTGTCACCTGAACCCAATTCCTTTTACCAGCATTTGCGGACTTTAAAAAATCAGCTGGCAGAAAACAACTATGGAGATATTCCACTTTATATTTCAGAATGGAACTCAACAACATCTCATAAAGATCTGCTGTCTGATACCTGTTTTAAATCATCGTATATTGTAAAAAACATGATAGAAGCATCAACACAAGCCGATGGTATATGCTACTGGCTTCTCACTGATCTTCATGAGGAAAACTACCTGCCTTCAACAACATTCCACGGGGGCCTGGGTTTGTATACCTTTAACGATATAAAAAAGCCGGCCTTTTATGCACTTGACTTTGTGAATAGAATTGGAAATGAGGTCTTATTCCGTGATCAGGGAATTCTTGCCACAAAAAAAAATGATGACGTTATCATCCTGCTTTATCATTATCATCACTATAGCAGCACATATGCCCGGGATATAGGCATCAACACAAGCTACACAGATCGTTATTCGGTTTTTCCTTCTAAGTCAAAAAAAGACATTTGTTTAGAATTTCCAGATTTGGATGGTGAATATACCATCACGAGCGAATATGTTAATACAGAACACGGAAGTGCCTTTGACCGCTTTTTAGCCATGGGTGCTGTGGAGCCGCTTTCCGAAAAAGATGTTGAATACTTAAAAAATATAAGTATTCCCTGTGTCCAAAAACACAGAGTAAGCTCCCCTGATATTCAGCTTAAATTTACACTGCTTCCTTTTGAAATCAGATTAATTACCATGCATAAGATGTTAAAGTAATAGACGATGTTAAATTCCAGCCTTTATCATAAACGCACACACTAAATTTTTTCATTAAAAAAGGGCAGTTACCTGCCCTTGTGTTTCTCTTTTCTTTTTTGCTGTTTTAATTCGAAATGCAATCTCTTTTCTGTCTCTCGCTTCTCCTTAATCCGCTCCTTTCGTTCTGTCTTTCCTTGTTCACGCTGCAGTTTTAACGCCTGCTGTGATTTAGTTCCTATACCGGCATCGTTAATCTGCTTTTTCACTTCTCTTTGCAGCCGTTTGGGATTTATTTTTTCCTTTGGTGCTTTAACACCATCCACAGGGGGGCTGAATTTAAGTCTGTCGTAATGACAAAGAATAAACTTTAACACCTCATAATCTTTTGGTTCTGCACCGAATGTAACCTTGCATACGGTTAGTTTCCCACAAGAAACCTGTTCAAAAATACCTACCCAGAACGGATCTTCAAAAAATACCTGTAATTTGCCTGAAACAATGTCCATTGTAATCCCTCCTTTTAAGATTCAATGAACAAAGAACGGACAACCAAGGAGGCAGGTTACTGACAATACCATAGGGATTGCTCCCGGACTACCTACCGGGACGTGTTTTTATCTTTGTTTGTTTAATATGATATCAGGGGCAAAAACAATTTACAAGATGAATAATACATTTATTTATTCCTTTGTATAGTTTATTCTGCTTTTTTTACGGGAATCCATGTTTCTACAGTATTGTCTTGACCATAGACTTCTAAATCGGGACCGCTTGCAAATTCGTATCCACTTGTCGGAAGCCAGTCGATGACAATTTTCCTCTGGAATTCCTGCATTTCTTCCGGGTTCCCTGCCTGATGCGGAAATGTTGCCCAGGTCATTTCCGGAACCATAAGTTCGTCTTGTCCACTTTTCGTTCCGGCATTAGAGGAAACACCTATATAATAGTTAAATGTACTTTCATTTAAATCAGGATTATAATCGCTGACCCCAAGCAGACCAAAGGGCTGTTCATTCATCATTTCAAGAAATCTTGGGATTTCCCCCGTCTTTTGTATCTCCTGCCAAAATGCAGGAATATCCATATAGCTTTTTCCGGCCTCCATTGTTGTATGAATCTTCTTACCTACTATGCGGAAACTATTAGTTTTTACAATTTTATAATCCAGAGACACGGCGCCGCTGATTGATACTTCAAAGCGAAGGGGCGGATATGCTTTAATGTAATGCTCTCCTTTTTTAATCTCTTTAGGCGTAATTCCATGAAATGCTTTAAATGCCCGGTTAAATGATGTTGGTGAACTGTATTTGTATTTGAACGAAATATCCGTAACGGTATTATTTTCATCCAGTAAATCATATGCAGAACAAGATAAACGGCGATAACGTATATATTCAGAAATCGGTGTATTCGTCAGCATTAAAAAAAGACGTTGTAAATGATACGGAGAATACCCTACCATCTTGCCCATTTCTTTATAGTCAATATCCTCTGTCAGATGTTCCTCTATATAAGTCACTATTTCATTAAAACTTACCACAATATTATTCATTTATTATTCCCCCTGTTTTTTTCTCACCGGAACCCAGATTTCAACATCTGTTTCCCGACCATAAACTTCCAGATCAGGTGCGGCTGAATTCATTTTCCCTGTCCTATATCCTGTGTTGAGAAGCTCGTACTCGGCTTTGGGAGCCCATTTATTTACAATATCCATTTGCGTCTTACCTCTTGTTTTTTTCGTACAGGAAAAGACCGCCCAGGTCATTGCAGGTATCCAATACTCTTCTAATCCACTAGATGTCTTTGCATCAGATGAAACAGCAATGTAGTAATCAAATTTTCTGCTGTCATTACTATCTACATTATAAACGCTTGCCCCTATTAAGCCAAGTGGTTGTCTATTAATTAAAGGCACTAATACGTCATTTTTCTTTTCTTTTATTATCTTTTTCCAAAAAGCAGGACAATCCCGCATCCCTTTCATCCATGCATTTGTGGAATGCATTTTATACCCTATAATTTTGAACGCCGCCAGTTTTTCAATTCTGTACTCCATTTTTAACCTTCTCCTCTTCAACTGATATCTTCATTATAACAAGAGGTTATGATCAAAACCTTACATTTGCTGACGGATAATGTAAAAACTGCCCACAGGTCAGAGTAACCTCAGAAAACAGGAAACTATATGTTGTACTTGTTTATACATTCTATGTAAAACAATTCAGGGAATCAGATAATTACTTGATATCTGCTTCCCTGTTAAATTGATTTTGGCTCTGTCACAATATTGGGTTGGATATTAATATTAATTTAGCAGAGCATTTTATGCCCTGCTAATTTGGAATTCTTTTATTACGTAATAGAGAAAAACAGTGAACTAATCCCTGCGTACTCATACACTTCATAAATTGGAACTTGCTTACTTCTTGTTGGATACCTTTATAGATATTATAATTGTAACTAAGAGAATTGGTATCATGCTGATAATTCCAATATACATAGGTCCGAAAATTATCATATTTTGATAATCTGGTTTTAGCAAATAATCAAATATCGTAAAGGCATTGATTGCACACACCTCATATTCTATTTGTCTCTACATTACCACAAAAAGTTTATTCACAATTTAAACAATTCCGATTTAACTTCTTTCGATACTCCTCTTGTATGAGTAGAACTTCCACGCTTATGTGCACTGTATTACCCCATCCACACTTTTACTCTTACCGTAAATACAAAGATCATATATATTTTCATTTTTATTTACCGCATTTTTCATAGTGCCTTCTAATACAAAATCATTCTTTTCCAGTACTCTTTTAGATGCTATATTAGGTCCATAAACCAAACCCGTGATTCGAATAATACTTAGTTGAGTAAATGCAATCTTACAAATTTGCTTTACTGCCTCTGTTGCAATTCCTTTTGACCAGTTTTCATTTGCAAGCAAATATCCTATTTCTGCATCTTTCTCAAAAACATCGGATTTTTGTTCCACCGAAATATTGCCTACTATCTTGTCATCTGCCATAATGAGCCTAAATATCCCATCTTTGCCGTCATGCTCATTTGCCATGTTTATCCACCAGATTGCATCATCCTTCGTATAAGGCATGGGTAAACGATTAGAAATATAGTTTCTATCCACTTCATTACACAGATTTCTTACGTCTTCCTGGTCTGCTAAATCATATTTTTTCAATATTACTTTCATCTGAATTCTCCCTTAAAATAGAAGTCGCCTTTTTACATACAATTGATATTTCAAAATAATTAAACTTCTTTTTCCCCAAAGTTCTTTACCAATAAACCTCGGTGTATATATCCAACTTTTATTGGTTCTTCTGGGAATGGACGTGTATCCACCATATCATATTTTGCATACACCCGTTTATGAATATTAGGAAATAAAATAGGTTTACCGATGCAGGCATAAAAATAAGCCGAGTTTTGTATCTGAAAATGCACATGAGGTTCAGATGTATTGCCTGAATTGCCACACTTGGCAATAACCTCACCTCTTTTTACCACCTGCCCTTTTTTCACGTTTACACTCCCATACATAAGATGACAGATGGCACTATATTCATTTGAGGCATGTTTTATTATTATTCGATTTCCCCCAATATCTGGCGTAGCAGGATCAGTCTGCCCATTACCCATTATTTTGCAGTCAGGAAAGTTGTTTTTTAATGAAACAATTATGCCATCTGCCGGAGCAAGTATGGCTTTTCCATAACAATAATAGCTCCTTACATCCTTTATATCTCCGCTGTAGCTTTCACCCGCTTCATCTACTATAGCAAAATCATAGGCGTACCGCTGGGGCAGAACTTCCCACGAATGAGATGTGTTTTCTGTTATCCCTCCATTTATAACATACCATTCACCATCAAAAGGCAAAACATACTCTACTTTAGGAACGTAATTATCTACACTCTGTATATCTTCGTTCCTATACTTTACTGTAGCATAAATTAAACCGGCTACTTGTAATATAACCTGACCCCAAAGCCGTATATTCATCTGGTTTTCCTCCTTTAATAGACCTTTACTTAAAGAGATTTAAAACCCTTGCTAAATCTATACTTAAAAACTAGAAGTTCAAGAACCAATAAACTCATATCAACTACTCCTTTTATGAATCAAATGCCGCTTATCGAGTTTCATACTGTTAAATAATTACTTCGCCTAAAATTTTATCATGAGGAACAATCAAGCATTTTTCTATCGCTTTCCAATGCGTTTCATACAACTGTTTTTGTGCTTTACCATAATTTATATCTGTATCGAATTCCCAGTACAGTGCATAGCGAACACATTTCACAATACGGGTGATTTTGTCAGGTCGGAGTCCCTCTTTAATCGTTTTCATCTCTTTTATATAGTGTGTACGCTGTGTAAGCCGAAGAGATTGACAGCCCTCTATGGCTTTCATCATACTGCTGGCATCCTTCATAATAGCTATAAAATCATCCGTTTTATCCGGCTTTACCTGATATATACTGATTTCTGAAAATGACATTCTTCTACCTCCTGTAAATTATGATTTATTAAACGTTTCATTTGATAAAAGTATATCATATACAGGTCTAACAGAGTAACCGTGAATATTTATTCCTGAACAGGCATCTTTTAATTATACATTTACAATATCCACAAGATAAGGCTGCCCAACCCCTGGGCAGCCTTATTATTATTTTATCCCAGAATCAGGCGCTGTGATATCAATCCATACAACATAATCCTGTTGTAATTTGGCCTTTCTTATATCAGATCCATCATCCAGCCATATACTTCCATGATCCAGCATTTTATTAAATACCTGATGGGACAGTTTCAGTTTTTCCCTCAGTATTTTTATTAATTTAACCTTAGCGGGGTAGTCACTTTGTATTTCCAGTCTTGTTTTCACCTCCCAAACTACATCACTACCAATGATTTCGTATTCCGGCATACCTACTTCCGTACCATTACGTTTCAGAATATCGATATCCATTGCATACTGTAATGCCAAATGCTCATCATTATTCTGAAACTTCTCAAGCAGCTTTTCACTGATTCCCCTTCTATTCACTCTGCTAAAAATAGTACTATTCCAAGTGTTATTACATTTACTGCATCTATAGATCAGCCACACGTCTAAATTCTTTTGATTCGCATTTACACGGAATAGACCAGAAGAAATATGTTCTGTTTTAGCACCACATTTCCTGCAATATCTCAATGTTTTTGGAGGGGTGGTCATGGCTACCCTCCACTGTATAGTATTCATAATATTTAATAATTTCCTTCCTAATTTGATATCGATTCAAATGGAAGGTAATAACAGGCGGAATAACCTCATACATATATTTTTTCATCATTTTTCCTTTCTAAAAGAACATAAAATATTTTTCATTCATCAAAAAAACTGCGAAAGGTAAGAGTACCTGATCGCAGCTTAAAAGACATAAACACATTAGAGCCAAAAACTCCCTAGGCATGTCAAAAAGAAACCATCCTCATTACTCTTAACCCCTGATAAATCCACAGCAAAAAAACCACAGCAAAACTGCAGCAAAATAGCATATGGAAATAAATAACATCTTATAGGTTACGAGTAATTACCATAATAACTTGAGGCTCCTTTCGTATTAGCAAAATATAATAATAAAAAGTCTCATCATCACAAGATGAGAATCTTAAAAAATATTAACACAAAACAAATACAAGAGTCAACTTGTAAGTTCACAGCAAAAGAAATATAATATACCTATTCAGCCATGCGCATATATAATCTCGTTGAATGTACAAGCTTGCTTGTATCAGGCAATGAGATTATATATGTATTTGGCGTTTAGCCAATAGCGAGAGCATCCGCTGCTTTGCAGCGGACTTGACTGCAACGCAGTCTGGTCGAGCTAAGGCTGAATAGGGGACGCTGCAGCTGAAGGAAACAATAAAGGATGGTAATTTAATGAAACATATATTTTTGGTTGAAGATGACAATACAATAGCGAAAAATCTTATCCTTCTACTTCATTCTGAGGGATTTAGAGTCACTCATGCCTCCACTCGAGGTGAATCGCTAAAGTTACTTGAAAAAAATACATTTGATTTGGCACTTGTGGATATCTCTTTACCTGACGGGAATGGTTTTACCGTCTGCACAGAAATTAGAGAAACAGGTAATATTCCGGTTATCTTTCTAACTGCTTCCGGTGATGAATCGAGTGTTGTCACAGGGCTGAATATGGGTGCGGATGACTATATCACTAAGCCTTTTCGCCCCCGGGAATTAATTGCCCGAGTAAAAAGGGCCTTAAGAAAAAACGGAAGTACTCCTTCAATCTTTGAAATCTGTGGTGTTCAGGTGGATTTAACAAGTGGTGTGGTAAAGAAAAATAACAGTGAAATTTTTCTTTCAGCTTTGGAATACCGTTTATTACTCGTGTTCGTCAGCAATCCTAAAAGCATTATCACAAGAAGCCGGCTGCTTGATGAATTATGGGATGCCGCCGGAGAATTTGTCAATGACAATACTTTAACTGTATATATTAAACGTCTGCGGGAGAAAATTGAAGATAATCCTCAGAATCCGCTAATTATCCTCACAGTTCGTGGTACAGGCTACAGATTGGGGGACGGCTATGCTGCGAAATAAAGAATTTCGTTTGTTTGTACTATTGTTTTGTTTTATCGCCGCTGCAGTTGCCATAATAGGATTTACCATCAGTTCCTCTGCCGGTCTACTTTCTATTTTCACTTCCGTTGCCTTTGGAGCAGCATTTTATGTATTTACCAGAGCCCGGTATAGGAGCATAGCAAAGATTTCCGATGAGATTGATCTTGTACTTCATAACACAGACCATTTATATTTTGCGGATGCACAGGAGGGCGAGCTTTCTATTCTGCACAGTGAAATAACGAAAATGACTCTGCGTATCCGGGAGCAGAATGAGGCATTAATCAGAGAAAAGAAACATCTGTCTGATTCACTGGCTGATATTGCCCACCAGCTTAGAACGCCCTTAACGTCTGTAAATCTTATTTTATCCTTGTTGGAGAATACCTTTGATGAAACGGAACGTAAGAAATCACTTCGGGAAATAGAGGAATTGTTTGTTCAGATGGACTGGCTGCTTACTTCTCTGTTAAAACTATCCCGGCTGGATGCAGGCATTGTCGTATTCCAAAGAGATCAGGTTGAAGTCAAGAGCTTGATACATACAGCTCTTCGTCCGTTTCTAATTTCATTGGAACTGCACAATATCAATGTACAATTTGATATTCCCAATGACGTTTTTGTTCAGGGGGACTTAAACTGGCTTTCTGAATCAATTCAGAATGTGATTAAAAACTGCATGGAAAGTGCGGGCAATAACGGTAAAATTGAAATTACCGGTGTGGATAATCCACTTTATACTGAAATTACAATACATGATAACGGTCCAGGTTTTAGAAATGAAGATTTATCTTCATTATTTCAACGATTTTATCGCGGAAAAAACTCAACTGCAGCAGGATTCGGAATCGGACTAGCGCTTAGTAAGATGATTATTACCAGCCAGGGCGGAAGCATAACCGCAAAAAATCACCCCCATGAGGGTGCCATATTCGCAATACGTTTTCCAAAGTGACAATTCTCTCACCAAAAAGTCACTGAGATGTAAGTTGAAAGTCCTACAATGATGAACTAGTACCTGAGATTTTGGTATAAGACGAAAGGAGACTTGCATAATGGAATTTTTAAAAATTGATAATTTATGTAAAATCTATGGCAAAGAAGAAAACCAAGTTACGGCGCTTGACCATGTATCACTTACTCTCCAAAAAGGAGAGTTTACTGCAATAATAGGTTCATCCGGTTCCGGAAAATCCACTTTGCTGCACGCCATCGCTGGTGTTGATATACCAACGAGTGGAAATATTTACTTGGAAGGCCAGGATATTTATGGACAAAACAATGAGAAGCTGGCCATTTTCCGCAGACGTCAGGTAGGCCTGATCTATCAGTTTCATAATCTTATTCCCACTTTGACTGTAACGGAAAACATAACACTCCCCATCCTGATGGATAGACGAAAAATAAACAAAAAACGATTGAACGACCTACTGGAACTATTGGGATTGCAGGACCGTAAAAATCATCTGCCAAATCAGCTTTCAGGGGGACAGCAGCAGCGTGTTGCTATCGGGCGTGCTTTGATGAATGCGCCGGCAGTCATGCTGGCCGATGAACCAACAGGAAGCCTGGACAGCCGAAACGGACATGAGATCGTTAAACTTCTAAAAGAAAGTAATAGAAAATATGGGCAGACTCTCATCCTTGTGACTCATGATGAAAATATTGCACTGCAGGCAGACAGGATCATCGGCATATCAGATGGTAAGGTAGCCAGAGATGAGAGGGTGCGCCCATGAATATCTTTCATAAAGTAACACTGCAGAGCATGAAAAAAAATCGAGCCCAAACCATTGTTACGGTAATCGGCGTCATTTTATCTGCGGCCATGATTACTGCGGTTGCCACCTTGGCCATATCACTGCAGGCTTATATGATCAAGGGAGCTGCAGCCAAATACGGAGAATGGCATATCGAAATGCCCGACAGCACTTCTTCCTTAATGTCTGATCAGAAAAAGGACAGCCGTGTAAAAGAAACAGTTTCATTGCAGAACATTGGTTATTCTCCGCTGGAAGGCGGTCAAAACCCCGAAAAGCCTTATCTCTTTATTTCCGGTTGGAGCGAAAAAGCTTTTCATACACTTCCACTAAAGCTGCTCTCCGGAAGATTTCCGCAGAACAGTAGTGAAATTATAATACCAGCTCATCTAGCTTCAAACGGAGGTATAAAATACAATGTAGGAGATACACTCACGCTTTCTGTAGGTAAGCGAATGAGTGGTACACAAAACCTCTGTCAGCATGACCCCTATAATACCAAAACAGAAAGTTTCGTACCTACCGAGGTGAAAACTTATACCATAGTAGGCATATGTCAGCGGCCCGGGATAGAGGAGTATGCGGCCCCAGGATACACCTTAATTACAACAGAAGATACCGCAGCTTCAGATAGTCTTACTTTGTTTGTCACATTGAAAAACCCTTATCAGGTTCACTCTTATGCCAAAAGTATAGCAGACAAAAGCAGTTATGTTCTAAATGATGATGTTCTGCGTTTCATGGGACTTTCAAGTGAAAAGATCATTACTGTGCTTATGTACTCTATAGGTGCCATTTTGATTTTGCTGGTAATGCTGGGTTCTGTGTTTCTTATTTATAATTCATTCAGTATATCATTGAATGAACGGACACATCAATTTGGTATTCTCATGTCTGTTGGTGCCACGGAAAAACAGATACGCAACTCTGTATTGTTTGAAGGCTTCTGTATAGGAATCATTGGCATACCTCTTGGTATACTTGTGGGAATACCAAGTATAAAACTTGTACTTACGTTAGTTGCAAGAAATTTTGCTAATGCCTTATATGACAATGTACCATTAAGCTTAGTCCTCTCTGTTCCATCCATTATTGCTGCTGCCCTCATCAGTATGATCACCATTCTTATTTCGGCCTACACTCCTGCGAGAAAAGCTGCCCGAATACCTGTAATGGATTGTATACGCCAGACAAATGAAGTCAAAGTTGACGCCCGGTCAGTTCAGGTTTCCAGTATGTTCAGAGGTCTATACGGTTTGGAGGAAACTCTTGCAATTAAGAATTTTAAAAGAAACAAGCGACGCTACCGCAGTATTGTTTTATCACTCACCTTAAGTGTGGTATTATTTGTGTCTGCAAGTTCATTTGTAAATTACTTAAACCAAATTACAGAAAACTCTGTTGTTGTATCCGAAAATTATGACATCTGTTTTTCTACGAGAGATATGGACGATACCGGCATGATGCAACTTTATGACCAGCTTAAAACCGCTGATAGTGTTACGAAAAGCTCTTATCAAGCTCTTTCAACTTATGCCTGTACATTAAATACATCCGAATTAACCAGTAATTTTCTAGACGATTTTGGAAAATTGATCGGGTATGACGGCACAAGCAGCACAGTGGATGTACAAATTGATATTCAGTTTGTTGAACACAGTATTTATCTAGATCTGCTAAAAAGCCTTAATTTATCACCAGATAAATACACCGGTCAAGATGAGGACATGATTATGGCCGGCATACTGCCTGATCACTGGTATACTCAGGAACAGCCTATGCAATTTTCACTTTCTGCCAAAACCGGAGACCAGAGCAAAACAATCCGCGCCACCTTTGTAAAAGACTACCCTGACCTGCTGCCGGCAGATCCAGGAGAATCGTCTGGATACTCACTGATGCTCATTGCTCCATATGAAGCAAAACCTCAGTTTGATGCACTCGATACTGTAATAAAGCCGACAAAACTAGGTATGACCTTCCAGTCAGACAAAGCGGGACAGTCTACTGCACAGATGCAGACAATGATTGATGGAGCGGGTATTACCGCTGACTATACCCTATACAATGTGTATGGTATACTGGAACAAAATCGTAACATGACATTTATTGTAAACTTATTTGCTGTTGTTTTTATAGCCATGATCTCACTGATTGCAGTTGCAAATGTTTTCAACACCATCTCAACTAATATCAAACTTCGAAGACGTGAGTTCGCCATGCTTCGTTCAGTGGGGATGTCCGACCGAGACTTCAACAAGATGATGCGGTTTGAATGTGCACTATATGGCATGCGGACCATGCTTTGGGGACTTCCGCTTTCTGGAATTCTTTCCGCTTCTATTTATAAAGGAATGAAAATAGGGGGCGGAGATATTCATTTTGTATTTCCATGGAAAAGTATGAGTATCAGTATAGTAAGTGTACTTTTCATCGTATTCATTACCATGTTATACGCTGTAAGCAAAATAAAAAAAGAAAACATTATTGATGGGATCAGAGATGATATGTCATAATTATCACTAATAAACAAAAATAATACCCCCAAAACAAAATTGGGGGTATTGCCATCATTATTTATACAAAAGTTCCACCCAAGAAATGGACATCTGTGTTTTTTCAGCCACCTGTTCCACAGTCATACCAGTATTCAGGAATCTTCTTGCCACATATTCCATTGATTCACCAATTTCAATCACATGTTCATCTAGGTCATACATTCGAATTACACGTTGTCCCCAGTTATGTGTTTTGCATTTATTTAAATATTCAATAGAAAATCTGCTTTTCTCCAGCTTCTCCAGAAAACGGTCAATATCATTTTCTTCAAAATACAGTTCAGCATCATTACCGCCAAATACAGTCTCTTTTTCTATAAAGGTTTCCCATAACTTTCTTTCCTGCAAGGCTAGACCCTCTGTAAGTACAACATTCTCTCCAAAATCAGCAATCACTTCTAATCCAAAGAGTTCTTTATAAAATGCCTTAGATGTTTCTATATCATTTACTACAAATAATATATTTTTTAGTTTCATTTCCATCTCCTCTTATCAAAAACTTAGGGTGTACAGGTATCTTTGATCATATTATACCATATACACAAATTTATTACGGCTTTTCTATATTATAAATTAAAGAGATTTTTATTGCATGAAGGAAACCGCACTCCTAATAAAATTGTAATTCACCTGTTTCCCTATTATGCTTCTCCACTTATTTTACCAAAATAAGGGATATAACAATCATCACAATCAGGCATATGATGAGCCCTGCTAAATTAGTAAGCCATCCCTCTCCAGATTTTTGAAAACTAAATACAAAACGAATTAGATTAATACAATATGTTAATGGAAATATTAAAGAAACTATTTTTGCCCATTGTGGAAAACTGCTAACAGGTACTCTGGTTCCAGAAAAAAGGGTCATTGGAGTATCTAATATATTCATTATTATGGATGCATCACGTGAAAACATAAAAATGATATTTAACATACCGCCCCAAATTGTAGATGAAACTAAGAGCAAAAGTAAAATTACTGGCATCAAAAATAAATTTTCACTTGTTAGCGTTCCTGTATAAATAATCAATACTATGCTCTTATCCTTGTTTATGGTATTCTTAAATAAATTGGAATTTATGGAGGGTTAGTAATGAATACCGAAGTACGGAGTCATATGCTTGAGTATTGTGATGATATACAGAATTTGTTTTCTGAATTAAGAAAACTAGTTATCCAAAGCGTTCCTTATGAACTTGAAGAGAAATTGTGGGCAAAATTACCGAGTTACTATTTGGGGGATAAATTCATTCGGATTATCCCATTTAAAGACCATGTTAATATTGAAGCAAAAGCAATTATGTCTCATGATGAACAATTAAAACAATTTAAGATAACACCAAAGGGTATGTTGCAGATATATATTAATCAGGATATACCAGATAATGTTCTTAACTCAATTTTCAATAAAACATTGACGGAATAACTAGTACCAAGTTTAAACCGAGTTTATTTCTCAAAACCTTCTCTACCCTGCCTTTGCTGCCTCACTCTCCACCTGACAATATCTGCGATAAGTTGATGGTCTACTTCTTTTCTATAGGGAAACTGAATCGTCCCCTTTGAAGTCTTATATTCAACCAGTCGTTCTGCAAACTCCGTGGTAGCTTCTCCGCCGGGATACAATCCGATATGCTTTTTAAACGCTGCAAAGTGAATAAGATTTTCTCCCTGCCAGTACGTAGGCATCTGCCAGGAAATTTTTTCTACCGCCTCCGGAGCTGCCTCCCGAATTGTTTTTCGGATTTGCTCAAGTATTGGACGGATATCTTCAGGTTGTGCAGCAATATAATCATCAATGCTATTCTTTTTTTCATTAAATTGGTCTTGTCCCATATTTAACTTCACACTCCTTTGCATTTAAAGCTGTTTCTGATACCATGCTATTTTATCAGTGAGATTCTGGGCATATTCTTGCCAAAGCTTTCTTTGTTCTTCAACATAAATCTGATGTTTCTTCAGTATTGCAAGCCTCTCAGCAATGGTAGATTCACCCTCATATCGTAAATATGAATACCGCTTTATATCCGAAATGCTCATTCCCGTATTTTTCAATCTCAGTAAGAATTTAACCCATTCCACATCCTGTTCGGAGTAATTTCTTCTGTTTCCAAAGTCTCTTTCAACACGGATCAACCCTTTTGATTCGTAATATCTTAACGCTGTGCTGCTAACATTTGTTAATTTTGAAAATTCTCCAATTGTCATTTTACACCTCACAATTTACAATTTGTTCATTGACTTAAACCTTACTGTAAGTGTTATTCTTTTTTTATCAAATACAAGGAGGCAATTATGGATAACGAACGATTCTTAAAAGGACTACAAAATTTAAATCTGGTGGACGGTAAAGGTGGACAAGCAGTGATTCAATCACTTCAGGATATTTCGCCAGATCTGGGAACATATATCATTGAGTTTGCCTTTGGTGATATCTATTCCAGACCTGTCCTTTCACTGCAGGAACGGGAACTAATAACCATTGTCAGTCTGCTTACTGCAGGCGGATGTGAACCACAGCTTGAGGTACATATCAACGGAGCACTGAACACCCAGATAGAACCAGTCAAAATTGTGGAGACCTTCCTGCAATGTATTCCCTATACAGGATTTCCCAGAGTATTAAATGCCATCTTTACCGCAAAGAAAGTTTTCTGTGAACGCAACATCTCTATATAACTTTGAATTGTCACTTACTTTGTTTGCCAGTTTTGCTGTACTACCTTAAATTTATCATGGGTGATACATCACGTCAACGTTAAATGTAAGGCTATGTTTTAATATAGTATATAAAGTTTATGATTTATTATATTCTGCTACAGTGCCATACGTCACACCATCCCTTTATCTAGTCCCTTGTATACTATACCTTTTAGCTTACTACATTTCATGCTCAACAGAACTAGCCTTGTTCTCTGAAAAGTCTATCATATATCCCTGACCAGATTTTAACAGGATAAATTTGGCAAAGTCAGGCGTTACTTTTACCAGCCGCATGATAGGATTATCCGCATAACGTGCAAATTGTTTTGGAAGTTTTTCTTCGATGTGATGAGTGATTTTGCTATTAGATGTATCACAGGGATGCTCCAAAGGGGTGGTATGCCCTGTGACCTGGATAGCATCTACGCTCAACGCAATATGATTGTTCTGGGTAATTTGATTGTATTTATTTGAGTCTGCTTCTGTAACAAAATAGAAGCATCCCTCAAACGTGTAAACATTCACCGTGCGTACAGCAACCCCCTCTCCGTTTCTAGTTGCAAGTGCCATAGTTTTGTTTTGTCCGATTTCCTCATACAGTGCTTTTTTTGCTTTTGTCAATGTTTCATTCATCTTTAATTTACTCCTTTTTCTTAATATAATATCAGCCTATTGTTGACAACTATATGTCAATGATTTAATCTGTTATTAAAAATAATGGAAGTAAATTTATGAAAATAGACAGACTGATTGCAATCGTTATGGTATTGCTGGAACATAAAAAAATTAGTGCTAAGGATTTAGCTGAAAAGTTCGAGGTCTCACAACGTACAATCTATCGTGATTTGGATACTATCAACCAAGCCGGTATCCCCATCTTGTCAACCTCCGGTCCCGGTGGGGGTGTAGAAATTTTGAAAACATATAAAGTTGAGAAAAGGTTATTTTCTACATCAGACATAACAACCTTGCTTATCGGGTTAGGAAACATTAAATGCAACATTCCTAATAGTAAAGTTGTGAGCACTCTTGCCAAGGTAAAAGGCATGATTCCCCCAGAAGAACAAAAAGAATTCAACTTCCGGGCAAATCAAATTAAAATTGATGTGGCGCCTTGGCTTTATACTGATAGTCTATCGGATAAGATTGAACTGATAAAAATTGCTTTAGAGAAACATCAACTTTTACGTTTTAATTATAGAGATATTAGAAATCAAAAAAGTGACCGTGAAATAGAACCCTATCGTTTACTGTTAAAAGGAGAGGATTGGTATATTCAAGGTTATTGCCTGATACGTAAAGATTTCAGAACATTTAAACTGTTAAGAATGCAAAATGTGCGTATTTTGGATCAAATATTTGAACTTCGTGAGTTTCCTTTTGAGAAAATGAATTCGGCACAATTTAATGATAAAACATTAGTACCTGCTAAATTACTTATACATGAAACCATCAGGGATACAATTGTTACCCGTTTTGGAGAGGATTGTTTGACTCCCGACAGGGCGAACTATTATATTGCGAATATTCATTTACCGATAAATGATTTGGCCTGTAGTTATATTTTGAGCTTTGGAGATAAATGTATCTGTCTTGAACCTGAACTATTAAAAGATAAATTGCGAGAGCTGTCTGAAAAAATTTATACCTTTTACCATGATAATTAAATGAGTATATTTATTTCTATATATTACTAAGGAGAAACTATACAAAAACAATAGTTTCTCCATCTGTCCTGCCTCCCGACTGGGGCAATGCAAAAAGCAGATCTGATTTTTATTCTGTTGAAAGATTATCCTTTTCCCTTAGCGGAAGGAGCCTTTCGTTTCTGGTTCCATACAAAAACCAGAATGATTCCCGTCATACCAATGCCCAGCAAGGCAAAATACAAGTATAGATTACTGTCATCCCCTGTTTTCGGAACGGTGCTTGTAGTGGTCTTTCCTGTATTTGTTTTCGTCTGTGAAGCGGTCTTGTCGGTGATGGTGACAGTTACGGCTTGCTTTGTCCCGTTTACCGTATAGTTCACCGTAGTCTTGCCTGCATTTTGGGCTGTAAATGTTACCCTTCCGTCTTTATCTGACATGGAGAGATATTCTTTATCATATTCCCAGGTACCACCTTTAGGAGAAGTGGTAAAGCTAATACTATTTCCTTTTTCTAATGTGCAGCTCTCGGGCAGACCACTGACTACCTGTTTACTTGTTTTAAAGGTGACAGGCTCCGAGACGATACTGTTTCCGTTAGCATCTGTTACAATGACCCGCACAGTATAATCCTTATTGGCCAAAAGTCCAGTGTAATCAAAGTCAGAACTAGTTGCTCCGGGAATGTCAATCCAAGAGCCCTTTACCTGCCACTGATAGGTAAGTGGCGTGCCTGCTGTAGCCTTTACTTCCAGCTTTGCGCCGTTTATGGACGGTGTCGCCTGTACCCATTCAATCACAGGCTTCGTGGCATCCAGCCCTACCTGTACTTCAAAGCTTGCCGGTTTGTAGTTAGACTCAGTCGGTGTGAAGATTACTGTATGCTTTCCTGCACTCTCAACCACGGCCTGCGGATTTTCCCAAGCAAAACTGCCGGCAAGCGCTTTACCATCTACCCCAAAGGCGGTTAGCTCTGACAAAGATACCGTAGAAAGTGCTTTGCCTGCATTTGCACCGTTTACAACGGAATCAGCTGGAATTGTAGGTGCTGCCTGTTTAACTGTCAGGGAGATGGTTATGTTGGTTTCATTGTAAATACTGTCCGCTGCCTTGTTCGCTTGAATCACCACAGTTCCTGCTTTTAAAATCATTACTATATTGCCATTGACGGAAACTGCGTCTCCGTTCTGAACTGTATAGGTTACGTCACCACTTCCGTTGCCGCCGGTGGTACTCAGGGTAAAGCTGCCGTCACCATACACAATACTTTCAGGAGTACCGGTTATGTTCAGGGTGTTCTGGGTTTTCTTTGGTACACTGTAGCCTGAAATGGTATCGGATGTATGTTCATAATTGTTGTCTCCGTCATACTCCGCTGTCAGATTGTGTGTACCATAAGGCACGTTCTGCCAGCTGTGAGATGCTTCACCGTTTACAAGGGCTGCCGTTTCCAAGACCGTGTTGCCATCTTTGAACACAATGCTCCCTGTTGGATAATCACTGGTGTTGACTCCTGTCAGTGTGGCAGTAAGCGTAACCGTATCGTCTGCCACACTTCCATCGGCAGGAGAAGCCGTCAAATGAATGACCGGGTCAGCTTTTAGGATGCTGAAATCTGCTGCTGCAGTATCACCATTATACATGTCCGTAGCTGCAACAGAAGCCCTAACGGTATAAGCTCCCGCGTCCCCCGGCACAGTTGCTGAATAGCCGGAATCCAGTGAGCCCTGTGCCTTGTATTCATAGGTCACCGCACCACCATCCGTGTTGCCTGTTAATTGTGGGTTCAGACTCCCGCCAAAAGTGATATCCAAACAGGAAAGAGAGAGCGATAAGTTTAACTTGTTCACGGTAATCTGCACGCTATTACTATAGCCTGTACTAACAATATTTGTCGCATAGTAGCGTAAATATTGCCCATTGTGCACATAAGTCATTGTTGTTGCAGGAACAAAAGCTATCCAGTTTGTACTTCCGTCCGAGCTGATTTCCCATCCCTGATTCGTAACGGTGTTCCCATTGTCGTCCACTGTGGGGACACCAAGCGGCAGTGTCTGTCCTATGTTAACAGCAGCAGGTGCAGAGACGCTTACAGAGGGTTTGCTTATCGGCTGTGTTACGTCATTGCCTGTGAATTTAGGGTAATCGTCTGTTCCAAATGTCTGTTTCCAGATGCCGTTTGGATTTTGTTCGTTTAATAACCATGCAACTTCACCCCATTTAAATTGTGCTTCGGTTACCGCTGTACCAAGAGAAGATGTTCCTTGTGATGTACTTAAATAATAAGAGTTTATCACTCCCGGACTTCCCCCAAAAATTCTCCCAGCAATTTTGTATTCAGTTTCTGCATAGCTAAAGCAATTTGATATTGTACCCACATTTCCTAACGTACCTGCAATACCTCCAGCAGCATACGTTCCATATACCATTCCATAATTATAGGAATTTTTTATTAATGCACCTCCTGATTCTTCTCCCAAACTACCAGCTATTCCCCCAATGTTTCCGCCGCTCCCGGTTACACTCGCACCATTCCAGCAATTTTCTATAGTACTTGAAAGCGCATAACCTACGATTCCTCCAATATACTCAGTACCCGAAAAACTTCCTGTAACACCTAGATTCTTGATAGACGCACCCTTTGTACTTCCAAATATACCGACATCTGTCCCGCTTGTGGCACATGTTACATTCATTACTACATGATTATTTCCATCAAAAGTTCCCTGATAAGGATGATTAAAGTATCCTATTGGTGTCCATGTTTTCCCTTCCATGTCTATGTCAGAGGTTAGTACTGCATTTATATCTGCAGGATATGTATTATTATTTATGTTATTTGCAAAGGCCACTAGGTCGTCAGCCGACCCAATTGTGATCGTTGTGCTTTGTATACCGAAAAGCTCCTCCTCAGCATCCGTCTGTATATGAGATTCTAAGAAACCTGTCATTTCGACCGCTGTGAATGATTGACCTTCTGGCGGCAAGAGAGACTGGCTCGCGCCTACCTCCGTAGCTGATACAGAAACCATGCCCAATGTGTTCATTAACACACTGATGCAAAGCAAAAGCACTCCTAGTATTCGTATTTTTGTTTTTCTATATTGCATACATTAACCCTCCTTAAATCCACCTCTGTTTTTAATGATTTCATGCGCTTAACTGTTTTCCTTTCTCTCTTTTCTTGCATTTTGCAGATTAAGTTTGTTCTGCAAACCCTTGAAGACCAATCAATCGATGTTCTTTTATTCTTTAAAACTCAATATTAGATTCAATTGAATTCAGTTTAGTAAAAATAGTGTTTGATAACAATCTCTGATGCACGAAAAGCACATTTTTCTGCACGAATCGCAAAAAAAGCACTTTTATATAGTAAATGGACGTTCAATGGTTGCTGCAAACTGTCTTAAAAGGAGTGGAGAACCAACTGAATATTTTTCAGGAAAATTAAACTTGGATAGCGTATTGTAAAAGAACTTATCACAGGACACTACAGAGGAGAGGTATACCTTTGATTAGAATAAAAACTGTTTTATGCTTGAAGCAGGAGTAACGTTAAGGTGGGAAAAGGGTTATGAAACAAAACCTTGAGAAAAAATAAGCAGAGATGCCGTGCAAATATAATGCATCTGGAATCCCTGCTTATGTATTAGTTGATTAAGCATCCTTAGAATGACGTTCTCCTATTTGATAGTCATCAGCATGTTCAAACATATATTTTACTGTTCTTGGTGTTTTTCCGGTAAGCTTTTGAAAGTCATCCGTAAATTCTGCCATCTTACCCAGCCTGATTGCCTGAGCAAAGGTAACCATACCTTCTGAAGAAAAAGGAGCTTCTGAACCTTTCTGGAACACACCATCTGTTGTTCTTGGGACACCCATGGCATCAAAGATAGCATAATTTTCTTCGTCGGTCACTTCTTCATATCGTGCATTATTTCCTGTCACTTCATTCCCAATAGAAATAAACTCTGACATGGTCAAAAGTTCAGGACCATTAATATTCAAGATCGCCTGATGGTAATCCGTTGATACAAGTGCATAGGCCACTGCCATCGCACAGTCTTTACGTGAAATATAGGCCATCTTACCACTTCCCTGGCTGTTCTTCATCACACCGCCCATTTTTACAAAGGTAAAATAATTGGTAACCATTGCTTCTGCATATTGTGAATTGCGAAGGAAGATAAAATCCATGTCCTGCTCTTGCACATATTTTTCAGTATAAGCATGGTCAATTTTTTCAATACTTGGATTTGACTCATCTGCGGCATTCACAAGAGAAGTGTAAATAATCTGTTTTACTCCTGCCTGTTTTGCTGCGTCGATCACATTACGGTGAGCAGCCTGCCTTTTCTCTCCTACAAATGGCATGGATATCAGTGCCAGCTTATCCGCACCTTCAAATGCCTTAGAAAGACCTTCTGAACTGTTAAAATTTGCAACTCTTGTTTCTACGCCCAACTGCTCATACTCTTTTAGTGCATCTGGATTATAACCGCAGAAAATCAGTTGCTCTTTATCTGCTATTTCCAGCAGATATTTAGCTGTCTGTCCCCCCAAATTACCGTCTACACCTGTTAATAATAATTTTCCCATAAATCTTTGCTCCTTTCTTTTCTTGGAATGATTTAGTTTGTCTTGTTTTGCCTTGTTTCTTCTATATCATATAACCCGCTTCATGGCCTGTATGAACCGCATTATATAATGTACCCTGACGTGTATTACAATCTCCTATAGCCACTACATCAACCGCCGTATCCTGATATGCATTTACAAGTTCATCATTTGCACGTACTCCAAACGAAACCACCATACTGTCACAGGAAATGTTGACCTTCTCACCTGCCTCATTTTCAAATACCGCACCCGCTTCATCGGTGGTAAGCATCCTTAATCCACCCAACATGGTTACCCCGGCATCTTTTAACATATTCATAATGGCAATCTGGTTGAACTTTGCGCCTCCTGAACCAAACTGCTCTGTTGAAATCATGTCCACCAGAGTAACTGTTTTTCCCTGTCTGCTTTGCGCAAGTGCTGCTTCACAGCCGGTTAGCCCTGCACCAATAATTAATACTTCCTGCCCGGTTTGAGCTACGCCATTCTCCACATCCCCGACCCAGAAACTGCGTTCATCTTCATGCACAAATGCAGGAATGATGGGGGCCGCTCCTATAGATACCAGTACGGTGTCAAACCCCTCTGCCTTTATCTTTTCGGGTGTAACTTCAACTCCAGTTTTAATTTCAATTCCATCCATTGCCTTTGCCGCGCGGGCAGACCATTCACAGTAATTTTTTATGTCCTTTTTAAATTCAGCAGCACCTGCCATATTTAAGACTCCTCCCAGAATATCATTTTTTTCGTAAATGACCACCTGGTGTCCTCGGGAAGCCGCGGTTCGTGCTGCTTCTAAGCCAGCGGCGCCTCCCCCCACAACTGCGACTCTTTTCTGCTTTTTGGGTTCTCTTATGGGTTGATACAATGTTTCCATACCCATTTCGGCATTTACAGTACATCTAACCGGTGCTAACAGGTAATGGGTCTTGTGAATACAGTTATTACAGCGTATACATGGACGTGTTTTCTCAGGCTCTCCATACTTTGCATTCTTGACCATGTAAGGATCTGCCATTAACCCTCTGGCCATTGATACCATATCTATTTTTCCTGCTTTGATCGCTTCATCAGCTTGTTCTAGTGTAACGGAACCAACTACTGTCACCGGTATATTTACTGCTGCTTTAATTTTTGCAGCATCCTCAATATTAATGCCATGATCAAAATAAATCGGCTGGTTAATGTATGGCGCCAGCTTCTGAATGGAGTGCATCCCCCTGGAAACATGGAGTAAGTCAATCTTGTCTGATATAGACTGCGCAAATTCAATAACTTCATCTAAGGTAGGGAACCTTCTATCATGTCATTTGCATTGATTCTATATTCGATGGCCATTTTGTTGCCTACTTTTGCACGGATAGCTTCCAGTAATTCATTGGTAAAGCGAGCCTTGTTTTCCATAGATTGTGTACCATACTCATCTGTTCTTTCATTGATGAGTTTGGATAAAAAACATCCCGGCAGCTGACCATGTGCACCATGAATAACCAAACTGTCAAATCCGCAGCGCATTGCCCGCTCTGCAGCAATAGCAAAATCTTCAATAAAATCCTTGATCTGTTGTTTGGAAAGATATGTGGGATCAATTTCAACTACAGGTTTATCTGCATTATCATCACGATGTTCAAAACCTCCTGCTTCTAAATTAATCGCAAATAATTCCATTCCGATTTTACAGTTATACATATGCGTCATATCACATAGCATGGATAACTCATTTACCACCGATTCTTCACCCAGTCTGAGCAGATGTGTAATAAATACCGGCAGATTCCGGTTTACCGTACCACATCCGATATTAATACAGGCACAGCCTCCTTCTGCTAATCCTCTTACCCATTCAATAAGGGCTTGATTTACCTGTCCGTCTGCTGTTGCGAAACTTGGCCATACAGGAGTAAATGAGACTCTGTTTTTTAATTTCATCGGTCCGATCTGAATTGGCTCCAATACATGTTTATAATCTGTTTTCATACTATCTCCTTTTTGCTTTTCATTCATTCAAGTAATGCTATTTTTTATTCTTTGTTTCCTGTTTCCGGAATCAGAATACCGATAATTAAGGCAATCAGCCAACAGGCTCCAACAAGATAAAAGTATCGTGTAAAGTCTACCGTCTTTCCTACTGTGGCTAATGGTAAAATTATGTATGTGGGCAGCAGAATACTGCCAAGCAGCTCAATTGTTGATACGAATCCCATACCTGTTCCCACAAATTTAGGACCGATTTCTTTAAATTTAATGGGCATGGATAAGAAAAACGGCATAAGTGATGCAGCACAGAATCCAAACACAAAGAAGCATAAATAAGCAGTTACTCCTGTCAAATGCCATCCAAATGCGTATCCAAATGCACAGATGATGGTAAACGCGATGATAAATGGTTTTATCTTTCCAACTTTTGCTGCGATTATTGGCATGAGTATAGCACCTGTTAAATTGCCCAGACTTACAACAGAAGCTAAAGCACCTGCACCTGCCGTGTCCATACCTTTCGCGATTAATGCTGAGGGTATCCAGATATTAAATGCCACCTGACATCCAAGAATAAAGAACAGGCCAATAGAACACAGCCACATATTTTTACTGGCAAAAACGGTTTTAATCGTTTCCGAAAAACTGGGTGCCTCTGCAAGTGCCGCCTGTCCCGTTTCTTTATTTTCTCGTCCCAGAACAATCCAAAGGAGTAAAACAACCGCACATAGAATTCCTGACATCCAAAAAGCACTGTTCATTGAACCCAGCAATGCGGTTGTAGATTGTGCAAAAAACTGTCCCACTGTAGAAGCTGCCAAAAAGATTCCCATTGCGATAGAAATCATTGCCGGTTTCATCCACTGGCTGAACATTTTACCACAAGTAACATTAATTGCCACTGCGCCAAAGCCGGTCAAAAACATGGTAGAGTAAAATGTAGCATTTGTTCCTGCAAAAATATGACCAAGTCCCCCGATACAAGAAATAATCATTCCAATTGCTACTATAAGTTTGATACTTATTTTATCTGCCAAAATCCCTACAATTATACTAAATGCAATTGCGGGTACCAGCGGTGCAGTTACAAGAGACGAGAACTGTGCCTCATTTAAACCTAACTTTGGTATCAACTCCCCCGCTACCATCGTTAATTGATATTGTGTCATTTGATAAGTAAACGCACCTAAAGCAAAGATGGCCAGAATAACCCATCCATATTTAGTGTTTTGTTTTTGTTCCATAATATCGTCCATACCTTTCCATTCTCCATTTTAAGGAGAATTTAATATACACAAAAAAGATTTGCATATATTCCTTTAGATTATTTGTACACACGAGTTCGAACTTCGTTTATATTTTAACAATATCAAAGGATGGGATTAAAGTCCAATAATTAAAACCAATCAAGTAACAACAAAATACAATAACACCCGAAACATATGCACAGCTTCGGGTGTTATCTTGATTATGGCCAGTTATTCAGTTTCTCTTTAATTATATCAATCAGTTTCTCCAGGGAGGGATTGTCCAGATTTTTCTTCCAATATGCTTTTACTTCAAAAGGAACGACCTCTATATTCTGATCAATAAATACAATTTTATTAGGATTAACAAAATTCTCTATCTCCGGCAAGAACGTAATTCCCAGGTTCGCACTGACCAACATTATCGTGTCATCCATATTTTCTAATAAGAACGAATTGTTAAATTCCAGTCCCGGATTGGTTTCGTCATGATGACTTTCATATACTTCCTGCTGTTCTACATTTTTGTAATATGAAATAATGGTCTCACCGGCAATATCCTCGGGAGTTATACATTTTTTTGAGGCAAGAGGATGTTTTGTATTCACGCACAGTTTTGGTAATTGTTCATAAATTTTCAACTGATCCAGCTCTATAGAATCCAGATAAAAGCAAAAACCCAGGTCAATGGTATTATTTAGAATGTTGTTTTTCATATCCCCATAATTACATTGAACTATACTGATCTGGGTTTTCGGATACTTTTTGTGAAACTCTGCAATAACATTACTCATTACATCTCTGTCCAGCATACTGAAAAACCCCAGCTTGATAATTCCATCTACGCCTTGAGCAAACGCCTGGGTTTTCAATACCGCATTATCGTAGGCTTTAACCAGACGCTTTGCTTCCACAAGAAAAGTCTCCCCGGCAATGGTCAGCTTAACTTCTTTTTTATCCCGGTCAAATAGTCTGACATTCATTATTTCTTCTAAAGCGGCTATCTGCTGACTTACCGCAGTTTGTGATATATATAACACTTTTGCTGCTTTTGAAAAGCTCTTCAGCCTTGCCACCTCAATAAAGCATCGAATTTTTTTTAATTCCATGACCTCTCCTGTTCACTCATCTTAAGATGAAAAGAAAATAGAATCTACTCATTTCCTGACTCCAACTGGAATTTGGGATCACTGATCCGCCCCACAATAATGATAGCCGCAATGTAAAAGGTAAAAGTTAATACAAAGGGCAGACGACGGTCAATACTTGAGAGCCATCCCGCCAAATAACCAAATGGCGACGCAAATGCGATTGTAAAAGCCATAATAAGTGCATTAATACGTGCCCGTTCCTCTGGGTTAATATTCAGCTGGAGCAGAGCATCTTTTCTGGGCATTACCAGTGCACTTGCAACAGCAGCCCCGAAAACATAAATCATCATAAATACCACATTACCTCTCGGGGCAAGAATTAGAAGGACAGCACATGCCGCATATATTACCAGTCCTCCCCACATTGGTATACGGAATTTTACAAACTCCAGACGGTGCTGTATTCCGATCATAAATATAAGCATTACCGCAGCGTTCAGAATAGGGAAAAAAGCTAAATAACGATCTGGGATGTCTAATCTCTGTGTTACATACAAACTAAAGAAGTTCGTATTAACAAGATTCGTTATATGCATAATTACAGAAACAGCAAGTACTTTTAGTACCTCTCTGTCCTTTACCACTTTAGGTATCAGACTTTTGTATTCATATAGCATCTGCCAAATAGGGATACGTTTTGTCTCAGCCATACGAATCTTTCCCTGCCTTGTTTCTTTGCAATGCCGATAAGTGATGATTACCTTAATCAGCATATTCACAGAAAAAACCAGATATAAGACCCGAATCACAGGAACTACAGTAAAGTAACTTATTAACAATCCTGAAATAGGTGCAAAAAAAACAGCTACCAGACCGCCTATATTTACCCAGTTATAGACTCCAAGTAAATCTTTAGAATCCACATCTTCAATTAACAGGCAATACCATGCTGTCTGGTTTATCTGCTCAAAGCTGTTAAATAGCACTGCAATGAAAAACAACCAAAAGTTTCCTGAAAAAGCCCAGATCAGACATGCAACACTCCAGCCAAAAAAATCGCCCATCATGGTCGTAAATTTTCTGCCACATTTATCCGTAATAATGCCCCCGAAAAAAGAGAAAAAAACCTGTACGATCATTGACACGGATAGGATCAATCCAATTTGAACATCTGTAATGCCCTGAGTATACATATACAGCGTTGCAAAAGGTGCAATTAAGTTATAAGGTATCCCCCAGAGAGGCTCCATCAGAATCAAAGTTCTTGGATTTCCTTTGTTTCGCTTTAATAATTCAACTAACGGGTGTTTTCCCAGAGCTTTTATCTTTTTTAACGAGTTCACTTGTTTCTCCATTCTACTAATTTGGATGATACCAAGGTCAAAAGGTCATGTGTTTTATGCTTGCATGAAAAAACATGACTTTGGGACCCAAAAAACATGAGAAAGTAGCCCGAATAAGGCGGATTTCGAATGTTTTAGGATTGGGGGAGCACAAAGTGCGTAGCAATCCGTAGGTATCACGGGATCAAAATGCCTTTTGACCCTCACATCATTTGGATTAAATAAATCCCTTTCTTACAATAACTGATAAAACAGACCGTGTTCTGTACAATACCAGATCAGCATTTCATGTCCCCCTTTAGGTACACGGATGTTTAAGTTCCATTCCGGGTATTGTTTGACCAAATGTATACGTTCTCCGGTTACAAAGGCCACAAAAGAGATATAATGCTCTTTTTCCATAGGATGACTACTAGTAATATACCAGTCTTTTTCTATCACCTGAACCTGAAGTTCATCACTGATTTCTGCTTTTTTCAACGGTTGAGAGGAAAGTTTTTTTCCACAGCAGGTAACTTCTGCTGTTCCTGTACAAAGTGTAATATTATGGCAGATTGGACACACAAAATAGTTTGTATTTCTCATGTTGCCATTTACAAAATCATTGGGCTCCATATCTCCATGTAACAATTTTGCAATATCAACTCCAAGAATATCCGTAAGTTCAGAAATAAGTGAGAGATCAGGCATCCCAAAACCACGCTCCCACTTTGAAACTGCCTTGTCACTTATATTCATTTTATCAGCAAGCTGCTTTTGTGTCATCTTTTGTTCAAGCCTAAGGGTACGAATTATGTTGCCTACTTTGTTATTTTGCATTACTTCTTTTCCTCCATCCATTGTAACGGCTATTCATTGAATTTGCAATATACTCTCATTGCGCATTCTCCTTTTCATTCCATATTTCAAACAGTGTTGCTACATCATCTGCAAATTCACGCTCTGACTGTGTCTCTTTCTTAGTAATCTCCTCCAGTATTTCAAATGAAAAAGAAGAAGGTCCATATATATTCCAATCTTCCTTGACTTCGTTTTCAAGACAAGTGTTTGTTAATATGGAAAAATCAAATCGATTTTTCGCGCCTTTTAAGTCAGTTGAGGAATGCACCCAGTGCTTATCATTCTGGATACACTTCACACAATATAATCCCCCTTTACGTGGTCTGTTTTTATATTGTTCTTTCAGTGCTTTTTTTGTTTGATCATTCATTGGTTTATTCTCCTTCTATACAAAATAATTAGACTGACTTTAACAAATACAGCTGGTCCCAAAGTCATGTTTTTTCATGCAAGCATGAAAAACATGACCTTTTGACCCTGGTATCATGCTATCCTTAAATTATAGTTTAATATATATTAAGTTTGCAATAAACGCTCCGTAGAGTCTGGCTTCTCATTACTAAAAATGTCAGGAAACCAGAAAGAATCACGCTTGAGTGATTCTACGCCTATGGCGTGTTGCTAACAATCAACATTTTCCTCTACGCTGCAGTGCGATCCCCCGTATAGTTTTTATTTCATATGCCCCAATTTCCTATGAAACAAAGAAGAGCCGGGATATACCCGGCTTCAGACTGCAGACTAAATATAAAATTTTTTTATTTATTGTAGAATACCTTTCCCCATTGCTGCAATACCTTTCAAATTACGAAAATAAATAACGAAGTCTTCTGTATATCAAGCAGGCTGGCAGGATCAGAATCATGGCAGTGCCCACTCTTATCAATGCATTTATCCAATCTGTTTTAATTTCAAATTCTGATGATACAGCTTCCGGAACAATTAAAATTAGTGGAATATAAATTAACATATATAATAAAATAACTCCGATTTTCAACAATGTCTTATTAGAGGTTTGCTGTTCTGCAATCTTTTGAATATTAATACTACCAGCAAGTACGATAATAGTGCCAATTACAAATATTGCCATGGCAATAATATTTGGTACTATGCCGGTAATTTTAGGTATCGGAACAAAAATACGAATCAAAATAAATACAACGCTTAACACACCTGCCAATAAATAACTTAGCACTAATTGTTTGTTGCTTTTAACTACATTTGTACTTTCTTTCAAATGTTCAATCATTTCATCATCTCCTTTTAATAGGGAGTCTAGTGTCATTTCATAAACATCGCTCAACATAATAATACTTACAATATCAGGGTAGCTTTTCCCGTTTTCCCAATTAGATATAGTTTGCCGGGTGACACCTATCTTTTCTGCTACAGTTTCCTGTGTTAAGTTCTTCGTCATTCTTGCTTTCTTCAATTTCATGCTAATGTCCATCATATAACACACTCCTCTCTGCATAAGAAGATAGTATATTTTCAGAAATATATCTATCAAAATTCTTTTACATCACGCCTATTTTCAATGCAAAAGTTTTTTACATTACTGCATTTTTATAATATATAGTGGGAGATACGCTTTAACTGTTCATCCGCTTCCTCTTCATCACGTACAAATAAAATATCTTTCCCCTTATTACATTCGTATATATAATCTTGTAACGCTTTACTGTCGTATTTAGAGAAATCCCCTATTATAATCAATTTCATTTTATAATTCACAAATTTTTGTACTATTTCCCCGGCAATACATGTACGTAAATCAAAAAACTCTTCTGTAATTAAATTTTTATTTACAATCATTGCACTGCAGCCATACTCATAACTAATTGTTGCCAGCAAATCCATGGCCGATTGAACATCATAAATAAGTATCTCTTTTCCTTGAATGTACGCCGCATTAACATTTTTATTTATTATTACTTCCATTTCACTTCTCCTGTTTTAGATCATAATTCTATAAAAACTAATATTTGTTCTCATCTGTATTCTCATTCTCCAGCAGAGATATACAGGATAACATCTCTTGTACGTACTCTGTACTGCCCCACAAAAATATCTTACATATTTTTAATGATTCATCATATTTTATATGAATTGTTGCATGTTTCATCCTGTCATCACGGCTGTTCATTACCGCTAATAAAGTGTTCGATATTCTTTCATATTTAGATTTATCGACTTCATGAACATCTGCCACTGCCGAAATTTGAATTTTTTTATTTATATTGGTTGAATGCTCATTTTTATGTTCAAAAACAAACTCTCCATTTTCCACATTTATCTCATCAGATACTACTCTTGTTTGATTATCTAAAGATGATTTTTTTCCCATAAAACAATCAAGGTCTGCCTTGGCTATACGCCACTGTTTGCCTACCTTAACAGCATTCAGCCTGCCAGTGCTGATAAAACCACGAACGGTTTTATGATGCAGCCCTAATATTTCAGCAACTTCGTTAATCGTCATCATGTTATTGTCCATATTATCCACTCCACTTCAAGTACTTGTGTTCAATATATTACATTATCGCGCCATACAAGTCAACCTTTATTATACTTTATTGTGTTTATTTGCACTTTATTGTAATTTGTGCAATAAAAAAGAGATGTTTCTCACACCTCTTTCATCTTCTGATTATTGTTAACTGAAATTAGATACTTTTTAGCTCCCATCCAAAAAAAGCTTACTTTTAAGTCTTTTAGGGATACATACTGCTCATTTGGAATGTGTTCTGCCATATCTGATATACTATACCCATCTTGTATGACAACAAATTTACAGGTTCCCGGCTGCAGTGCCTTTGAGGGACAACCATAAATGCATTTCAAGCAGAAATGACATTGATTTCGAAAAACTGGTTTTCCCCTCTGCATGGTAATATTCCCAGCAGGACAGTGACCCACGCACCACCCGCATCCGGAACAATTTCCCGCCACTTTTATGTGCTTTCCCCAATAGTGTCCTCCTAAAGTTTCCAGCCTTCCCATAACAGAAAACATTCTGTCAATCCATAATGGTCTGGTTCTAACAATAACTCCGGAAAGTAGATCATCTGTAATCTGTTCTACTGCATCCGGCAGTGCCTTAATCAGCAAATAAGGTAATGGCGCCGGGGCAGGAGCCACCCAATTAGAAGGCATGACAATCATTCTTTCATAAATTACATGATAACCGATTTTTGTTAGCCGTTTAATGCTGTTAACTCGAGACGCTGTATTTGGACAGACCTCCCCTGCACCTGAAACAGAAATGACCGCCGCTGGAACATGATTTACATTTTTCAGACCGTCAATCCATCTGTAAACTGCATTTGGTGCATTAAATGCATGAACGGCAAACAGTAAAATCAACAAATCACATTTATCTTCATCTCCTTGCAGCCTCTTTCCGTTAGTGATTTTTTCCATAGTACATATACAATCCAACTTTTTTAGACTGCTCTGAACAGTTTTTGCAGCCAGTTCAGTTCCCCCTGTACCGGAGTAATAAGCAATCTTTATTCGGGAATATTTGTTCATCATCTTTTTCCTTATCTTTGTGATGCCACAGCCTGAATCAGCTTATTTGCGTGTTCCACTAGCATCCACTCCTCATTCTTTAGTGAGGTAGACGGAGGTATACCACCAAGAGATTCTTTCTTCATCAATATTACTATATATTGCACATCAGATTATTTATCAGATTATCTATAAATATGCTTCGCTGCTGCTCATCAGACAAATCAATTCCACTATACAAATAAAATGCATCTTTGTTCAGACCAGATACCTGAATAGGATAAAGGAGCTGCAATGCCAGTATCCTCAGCTCCATGTCCTCTTTTTCGTCACCAAAAACCTGTTTCAGCAATGGAATCAGATGCAATGGTGTTTGCATATTTCCCTTTATCATGTCACCAGATATAATAAAACACATTAACTTTTCTTTTTTGTCTGACAGTGTGTAAAGTTCTTTCAGCATAATTTTTAACTTTTCAACAGGGGACAGATCCGCATAATTTTCAATTGCAGAAAAATCCGATATTATTTTAGCCATTGTATCGCCTATAGCAATCGTGAGCAGGTTGTCTTTACTTTTAAAATGATAGTTAATCAGTCCAACTCCGACATCAGCGCGTTGGGCGATCTGACGAACTGTAATTTTCTCAACATCATCGGTTTCATCCAGCAGTATTTTTGTCGTATCTATAATCAACTCCCGGGTAATTTGCTCTTTAGCTTTCATATATAACATCCTAACTGAACTATTATTGAACACGTTCAGTTTAAACTATTTTGTTATTCATGTCAAATCATACCATCATTATGAAGGGCGTGATTTTAACCTGATTTCCATATAACTTTTTTGCTGTTGCATACAGATAAAACTGGTGTTAAAATATAGTTAACCCACTCACATATTTACCGTGTCATATATTTTAAAATGAGGTAATAACATGCATGAAAATTATATTTACGTATCAGGTGCCAGACAGAGAAATCTTAAAAATATAGATGTGTTAATCCCCAAAAAGAAAATTACTGTTTTTACAGGTGTTTCCGGTTCGGGGAAATCTTCTTTAGTATTTGATACAATAGCAGCTGAATCACAACGACAGCTGAATGAAACCTACACCAGTTTTATCCGCCACCGTATGCCCCATTACGGAAAACCAGATGTGGATACCATAGGAAATTTATCTGTAGCATTTATTATAAATCAAAAACGATTAGGCGGAAATGCCCGGTCGACCGTAGGGACTATTACAGATATTTATTCTCTGCTGCGTTTATTGTTTTCCCGCATCGGAGAACCTTTTGCCGGCTATTCTGAGGTTTTCTCATTTAATAACCCATCAGGAATGTGTGAATACTGCGAAGGTTTAGGGAAAATAGATATTATTGATGTTGAACGGCTGCTGGATAAGAATAAGTCTTTAAATGAAGGGGCTATTTGTTTTCCCACATTTGAACCCGGCGGATGGAGGTTAACACGCTATCTTCATTCCGGATTTTTTGATAACAATAAAAAGTTGAAAGATTACGCTGAGGAAGAATGGGAACGATTACTTTACGCTGACGAAATTAAGGTTGAAAATCCTGCTCCCGAATGGCACAAGACAGCCTTATATGAAGGTTTGATCCCGCGCATCAGGCGAAGTTTTCTAAAAAAAGAGGATGGCGAAAAAATCCGATACGGAAAAGAAATCGAACACTTTGTTGTAAAAGAGGATTGTCCTCACTGCCACGGTACACGTTTAAATGATAAGGCCCTGACCTGTAAGGTGAATGGTAAAAACATTGCACAATGTGCAGAAATGCCAATAAAAGATCTTTATGATTTTATTAAGTCCATTAGAGATCCAATATCTGCGTCAATTATTCAGGAACTTTCCGCACGAATCGACCATATCATTTCCATAGGGCTGGGCTATTTAAGTCTAAGCAGGGAAACCACTACACTTTCAGGCGGTGAGTCCCAGCGCATTAAAATGGTCAGCCAGCTCGGCAGCAGTTTAACTGACCTTACTTACATTTTTGATGAACCCAGTATAGGTCTTCATCCTCATGACATAAGTAAAATCAATGAACTGATGAGACTGCTTCGGGAGAAAGGAAATACGGTTCTGATTGTTGAGCATGACCCTGACATGATTAAAATTGCTGACCATATTATTGATATGGGGCCTGGAGCGGGAACCCGAGGCGGCAAAATTGTATATCAGGGTGATTTAGCAGGACTGAGAGCAGCGGACACGCTCACCGGTAAATCCTTATCCTGCTGCCATCAACTAAAATCAAATACCCGCGCACCTAAGGGCTGGCTTTCTATTCAGAATGCATCTTTGCATAATTTAAAAAACATTTCTGTTAATATCCCCAAGGGGGTAATGACCGTTGTTACAGGAGTTGCCGGTTCAGGTAAAAGCACCCTGATCAACAGATTACTCCCGCAGTTATATCCTGAAACGGTCTTCATCGACCAGAAAGGTATACAGGCTACAAAACGTTCTAATATAGCTACCTTCACCGGCATCTTTGATGCAATACGAAAACTATTTGCCAGAAAAAACAAGGTGAGTCCATCACTGTTCAGTTTCAATTCTCAGGGTGCATGTCCTGTATGTAAAGGTCTGGGGGTTGTTTATACGGACTTGGCTTTTATGGATACCCTCGTTACCGAATGTGAAGAATGCCACGGAAATCGCTATACTGAAGAAGTCCTGACCTATCAGCTGAGGAAAAAAACGATTGCTGATGTGCTTAAAATGACCGTTACGGAAGCTCTGGATTTCTTTCAGGAAAAAGAGATTATCCTTGTTCTGCAGCGTCTTTTCGATGTTGGGCTCACTTACATTTCATTAGGACAGCCTTTAAGTACACTTTCAGGCGGTGAACTGCAGAGAGTAAAGCTTGCTTCGGAACTTGAAAACAAGGAACAGATTTATGTTTTGGATGAACCGTCTACCGGTTTGCATATGGCGGATATAAAGCAGTTGACCGCTGTGATGAACCGCCTTGTAGAACAAAATTCTACCCTTATCGTTATTGAACATAATTTAGATATTATGTGTCAGGCAGACTGGATTATTGATATAGGCCCCTATGCAGGACAAAATGGTGGTACAATTATGTTCTCAGGTCTACCGGGCGATTTAATCAGAAGTAAAGATTCTTTAACAGGAAAGTACCTGAAAAAGTATATTAACCAAAATTAGGAGGTTTGCATAATGGCAATAAAAGAATTAGAGGAAAGTTATGTTCCCTTTCAATGCATGATCGTATCCTATTCAAACAGTTTTAGTGTTGAGGGCGTATCAACGGCTCAATATTACATTCTGGATACATTAAACAGGCAAGGAGCAAAAACTACAAAAGAGCTTGCTGAACTAAGAGGTGTTTCGCAATCTGGCATTTCAAAACTGACAAAACGTTTACTGGAAAAACAATATATAGTACAAGAGAGACTGTCTAATGACCGCCGTTCATACCATATTGTACTTAGCAAAGAGGGAAAGGCCTTTTTAAACCGTGTTGAACACTTTGGAAATGAAATGATGAACCTGATCGAAGAAGCGTTGACCCCCGAAGAAGTACAACATTTTTCCGCCATGTGCAAAAGAATTACCACCGTATACACCGATAAACAATAGAAATAAGATAATCTTATCGCCATCATTTATTCTTCAAATTTATTGTAGCAGACCCACAATGGGTCTGCTATCTATGAACGTATGCTATTTAAAATGTCAGGAAGCTTTACACAAACTGACTATAATAGAGACTTGCATACGCCCCTTTTTGTTCTAACAATTCATGATGATTTCCCTGTTCCGTAATATTCCCATTTTCCATATATAAGATATTGTCCGCATCTCTGATGGTAGACAGTCTATGTGCAATAACAAAGCTTGTTCTTCCTTTCATCAATTTCTTCATCGCCTTGCCGATTTCCATTTCCGTACGGGTATCCACACTGGAGGTTGCTTCATCCAGTATAATAATTGCCGGATTGGCTAAAAACACCCGGGCAATTGTTAACAGCTGCCGCTGACCTATAGAAAGATTCGCGGCGTCATTATCAAGGATTGTATCATACCCCCGAGGCATGGTGCGGATGAAGTAGTCTGCTTTGGCCGCCTTAGCAGCTGCTACGATTTCTTCTTTGTCGGCACCTGCTCTGCCGTAGGCAATGTTTTCTGCTACAGTTCCCCCAAACAACCAAGTATCTTGAAGTACCATCCCAAAATTACTGCGGAGATTTTGCCTTGTTATTTCTGCCGTGGAAACACCATCTACCTTGATCGCGCCACTGTTTACCTCGTAAAATCTCATCAATAGATTGATCAGCGTTGTTTTTCCGGCACCGGTACTACCCACCACCGCTATCTTTTGCCCCGGATAGGCGGTAAATTCAATATCCTTCATCAGCAGACAATCAGGATGATAGCCAAAGCTTACATGATCAAAGGTTACATAACCCTTTGTATCCTGCAGCAATGCAGGCTGAAGTGGATCAGTAATTTCTTCCGGACTGTCTAGAAAATCAAAGGTACGTTTCACACTGGCAAGCGCCGCCTGAAGAGAATTTATCATAAATGCGCCTTCCGTCAGAGGCTCTGCAGACTGGTTGACATACTGAAAAAATGCCTGAACCATCCCCACAGACATGGTACCGTTAAGAATCGCTCTGCCGGCGATGACTGCAATCACTACATGAGATAAACGAGTCAGGAGCCGGATAACAGGATTTACACAATGCGTTAGAAAATCCGCCTTTTTTGATACGATCCTGTTTTTTTCTGCAGCAGCAGACACCTGTTCCAGGCTCTCCTTTTCATGGTTATAAGCTTTGATGACATTTCTGCCGGTATAATATTCCTCCACAATTCCCGTCAGTTCCCCTAAAGTTTCCTGCCGAAAAGATGCGTATTTTAAATTTTTCTGTGCCACCGCTCTGGTCACAAGCAGACTGATGACAATGCTTGCAAGAAAAATGCAGGTCAGCAATACGCTGTAATAAAACATAACGATCAAAGAACCGGTTACGGTTCCTATAGCAACCAACATCTTTAACAGTCCGGTCTGCAATGTTTCGGATACCTTATCCAAATCACTGGTAACCCGGCTTAAAATTTCTCCTGCCTTGTTCTTATCATAGAACCACAGAGGCAGACGGTGTAACTTCTGGCTGATTTCCTTACGCAGAGACAAGATAAGACTTTCTGCTACCGTAGCCATAATATATGACTGCAGGTAATAAAACAGCCATACGCAGATGTACAGAACAGTTAAAAGAGTCAGCTCGGCTCCCAGATTATCCCAAGTAATTATAAAAGGAATATTTTCTGCACGCACTGTTTGAATACTCTGCCAAAGCATATCCACAACATGTGCACTATAAAGGGGTGCCACTATGGTCAAAGCCGTGTATATCAGAATACAAGACATAATTACCGTCAGGCGGACACGCTGTCCTTTCAACCTTCTGATCAGTCGGAGCAGCGTGCTGCCATTTTCTTTTTGGTTATTGTCTTTCCCTGTATTTGTCATCTTTTTCTTTGTTTTCTGTTTCTGGATAGTCATCCTTACTGCACCTCCTTTGTCTGAGACTCATAAATTTCAATATATACAGGACAGCTTTCCATCAACTCATCATGGGTTCCTATTCCTGCCATCTTTCCTTCATCAAGAACAATAATCTGCTGTGCATGCCGAATGGAACTTACACGCTGAGCAATGACCAATACTGCGGCATCCTTTGTTTCGGGCACAAGGGCCTGACGAAGAGCGGCATCAGTTTTAAAATCCAGTGCGGAAAAACTATCATCAAAGAGATATAGCTCAGGTTTTTTTACCAGTGCTCTGGCTATTGACAATCGCTGCCGCTGTCCCCCGGAAAAATTAGTTCCGCCCTGGGCAACAAAAGAGTTCAGGCCGTCAGGCAGAGAACGGATAAACTCGCCTGCCTGTGCTACATCCGCTGCATGCATTAATTCATCGTCTGTTTTATCGGCATTGCTGTAACGCAGGTTTTCTGCTATGGTCCCTGAAAAAAGCATGGCTTTCTGTTGTACATAAGATAGATGATCTCTCAGATCCTTCTGACTCATTGCTCGTATATTCTGGCCATTTAAAACTATTTCTCCCCTTGTAACATCATGGAATCTAAGAATCATGGCAGCAATCGTTGACTTACCGCTGCCGGTACCTCCGATGATGGCTGTAGTTTCTCCGCGCCGGCAGACAAAACTCAAGTCATTCAAGGTATCCTCCTCTGCATCCGGGAACCGGAAAGAAACATGACGAAATGCCAGTACTTCTTTTTGTGAGCGGGTGACATCTGCCGTCAGCGCCGATGCAGGATCTTCAACTTCAGGAGTATAATCCAGAATCTCTTGTATACGGTCACAGCATTCAAGTGCTCTGGGCAAGGTAAGTATGACCATTTGCGCCATCATCAAAAAGAACAGAATCAGATATGCATATTCAGTTACAGCCGTTATATCTCCAATTTGAAATTGTCCCGCCGAAATTCTTCCTCCACTGAGCCAGAACACGGAGATAATGACAAAGTTGATGCAGAAGAAAGATAGACCGTCCAGATTCGCAAACTTGCGGTTTGCTTTTATGGAAGTAGCTGCATAATTAAAAAAAGACTGATTTAACCTTTCCTGTTCTCTCTCTTCGTTGTTAAACGCACGGATAACACGTACACCGGTAATATTTTCAAGCAGAATTGTACTCATCTTATCCAGAAGCTTCTGCAGGCGCCTAAAAAGAGGTGAAGCACTTTTAATAATCAGAAATGCAACCAGCATAATAACAATAACTGCTGCAAGAAGTACGAAGCCAATCTGAGTATCCAGACGGAACGCCAGTATAAGCGCTATAATACAGATTACCGGTACCGGCACCACCATTTGCATAAAACTAATAAACGCAGTTTGAATGCTGGTTACATCGGAAACAGTACGAGTTGTAACAGAAGCCGTTCCAAACTGACGAAAATCATAAACTGATAACTTCAGAGATTTATCATACAGAGCTACTCTCATATCCTTGCCGATTTTCGCGGTAAGGGTGGCACAGGCGTAACCCCCAGTTACAGCACAAGCTCCCGCAACCAGAGATCCTATTGCCATTTTAATCCCGGTATTCAAAAGCAGATCAAAAGAACTTCCCGCTACCCCCTGATTCATCATCTGCGCTGCCAGTGTAGGTATGTACAATCCTCCCGTAACATCAATAATTAAAAGCAACATTGTTATCAAACATAATTTCCAATATGGTTTTACAAAACGTAATATCAATTTCATCAGTATCCTCTTTCTTTTTTATGTAATGTATAAAAAATGCACTTGGCTATTTAACATAACCGAGCGCACTCGACATCTTATCGACCATACAATTGCGATTGCACGTCCTCCGATGAATAACTATTCTGTTCCTTTATGGTTTTCCAATGCATCTCGCATCAAATCTCTGTATTTATGCAGAAGCTGCACCAGCTGACTACGTTCATCCGCCTCCATCATATGCCATACGCTTTCCTCAAGCCTATGCATGATACCTATATGCTTTTCTACAAAACGAGTCCCTTCTATCGTCAATAATACTTTTTTTGTCCGCATATTATTTTCAACCGGTTTTAAACAGACCAGACCCTTTTTTGTTAGTTGACTAAAGGCAGAATTTACCGTTTGCCTGCTCAACGAAAGCTGTTCGCAAATATCTCGCTGTGTAGTAACACCTTCAAATATCATGACCAAAGCCCAATACTCAGTTCCGGACAACCCACATATCTTTGGAAATACCGCATACACACTGTCTAAATCATTGTACACATTACGAAAGTCTTCCAGCTCATTTTTATTTAATACTTCCTCTTTAATCATTTTTACACTCCGCTTCTTAATATTCCGAAATCAGATTGTATCAAATCGGACAATTAAGACTATACAAGATAATTTTCTGCCTGTCAAGAGTAAACTTCTTCTTTAATTTAAATCAATCAGCGTTTACCACGACTCCTTGTGAATTTTAAGCAAAAGAAATATAATAAACAAAAAGGAGGATGAGCCATGGAAAACAAAATCTTATTATTAGAAGATGATATAAGTTTAGTGGAAGGACTGGAATACTCTTTGAAAAGAAATGGTTTTTATGTTGAAATTGTTCGTACTATAGAAGAGGCGCTAAACCGTCTGCCTGATATTTCTTTCTATGATTTACTGATTCTTGATGTGACTTTACCTGATGGGACAGGTTATGAAGTATGTGAAAAGGTAAGGAAACAGGGAAATTCCATACCTATTATTTTTTTAACTGCTTCTGATGAAGAAGTAAATATCATTCGGGGACTAGACAGCGGAGGCGATGACTATATCACAAAACCATTTAAACTAGGTGAACTATGCTCAAGAATAAGAGCCTTATTACGCCGGTCAGGAGCTTCTTATGGAAACAACCAGACATTAATGAGGTGTGGAGATATTTCCATTGACCTTATAAATAGCCGGGTAAAGTGCAAAGATAAATCTCTGGATTTAACGAGTGCGGAATACCGTCTGATCTGTTTATTGGTTAAAAATTCCGGCAGGGTAACCACACGCAGCAGTATATTAAACGAATTGTGGGACAATGCAGGTGATTTTGTAGACGACAATACACTTTCCGTTTATGTAAGAAGACTGAGGGAAAAAATAGAATATGATCCTTCACACCCTGAACATTTAGTCACTATACGGGGATTTGGCTATCAATGGAACGAGGTAGGACAATGAAAGTCTTTTTTGATAAACAGATAAAACATTTTGGTATTTTTCTTATAACTTTTACCTTGCTGCTTTTTATTTCTGGTACAGGACTGATTTTTGTACAGACAAGAGCCTTACAATCTTTATTTCTAAACCACAACAATGCAGTAGCTACTTCGCTTTTAGAACAGGGCGTTTCTCAGCAAGTCATTGCCCAAGCCATTTCAAGCAAAACAATCAGCGCTGATGGCGCTGTTTTTCTTCAGACCATAGGCTTGAGTGAACATACTGCAGCTAGATTTCTTCCCGTTGTGGACCAGTTCAGACAGATTTCACAGTATATCATTCTTCCTGGGGAAGCTATACTAAGCCTGGTAATTCTTGGAGGATGCCTGCTGTTTTTATGGAAAAGAGATCAACTCTATGTACAGGGCGCAAAAGTAATTACGAATTATACTGAAGGTAACTTTTCCTGTCATCTGCCACAAATGAAAGAAGGAACAATCTATAGTCTCTTCACTTCTGTGGATCAGCTGGCGGAAATGCTCCAGTCAAAAAATGAAGCAGGACAGAAAGCTAAGATGTTTTTAAAGAAGACAATTTCAGATATATCCCATCAGTTAAAGACTCCTCTTGCTGCCCTTATTCTGTATAATGAAATAATTTATGCCGAACCGGATAACGCTGAAACAGTAAGGGCATATTCTCAAAAGACATCGTCAGCACTAAAACGTATAGAAGAGCTTATACAGGCCATGTTGAAAATAACCCGCTTAGATTCTGGCAGTATTATTTTTGAAAAGGAAAGCTGCCCACTTTATGCATTAATTGACCAATCCATCCGTGAGTTAACCACACGGGCTGACAGCGAAGGAAAAAAAATTATAATAGATGATTCACCTGCTGATATTGTATTATGCGACAGGCAATGGACAAGCGAAGCTATTGGAAATATTGTAAAAAATGCATTGGATCATACTGACCAAGGCGGAACAATTCATATATCCTGGAAACAAACTCCTGCTATGCTCCGTATATTGATTACAGATAATGGTTCCGGAATTCATCCGGAAGATCTGCATCATATCTTTAAACGTTTTTACCGCAGCAAAAAATCTCTGGACATTCAGGGAACTGGTCTAGGACTGTCTCTTGCCAAATCCATTATTGAAGGTCAGGGAGGTGTTGTTTCTGTACAAAGTACATTAAATAAAGGAACTGTATTTACCATTTCCTTTCTTACAGAATCGTAAGCTAATATTCACCCCGTTGTAAGGTGTATCTGTTATTCTGTTCAGCAAAGGAGGTACTTAAAACATGGAAATTTTAAACGTACAGCACTTATCAAAAACCTACGGAAATGGTGAAAATAAAGTAAATGCCCTAAAGGATGTATCCTTCACCTTAAAACAGGGAGAATTTGCTGCAGTAGTTGGTGAATCCGGTTCTGGTAAAAGCACTCTGCTCAATTGCATAGGGGCTCTGGATTCCCCTACCGCAGGCAGGATTTATATGGATGGAAAGGATTTATTTTCTATGAAAGAAGAGCAGCGCACTATATTTCGGAGGCGAAATATAGGTTTTGTGTTTCAATCATTTCAGCTAGTTGCTGAATTGACCGTAGAGCAGAATATTATGTTCCCCATTCTTCTGGATTATCGCAGACCTGAGCAGTCAGCGGTGGATGAAATATTAGAGGTTTTAGGACTGACTGGCCGCCGAAATCATCTTCCAAGCCAGTTATCAGGAGGACAGCAACAGCGCGTTGCTATTGGGCGGGCGCTTATCACAAGACCTAAATTAATATTAGCTGACGAACCTACCGGAAATCTGGACAGCAAAAATAGTTCTGATGTGATAGATCTGCTTATCAAAGCATCAAGACACTATCGTCAGACCATTCTTATGATTACACACAATCATCATCTGACCACTTCCGCAAATCGAGTACTGCGTGTATCTGACGGTGTGCTAAAGGACCTTGGAGGTAACGAGAATGAAAAGTTATCTTGACCTAGTCCCTATATCAGCCAAAGTTAATAAACGACAAAATAAAATGTCTGTATTTTGTATTATTTTATCTGTATTTTTGGTCACTGCCATTTTCGGAATGGCAGATATGTTTATCCGCAGTCAGATTATGCAGGCACAGATTGAGGATGGCTACTGGCATGTGGGGTATAAAAATATTAGTAGAGAGCAGGCCATACTGATTTCAGCGCGTCCCGAGGTAACTGCCTCTTCCTGGTATGGAATTCTTAACTATAAAGGAGATCAGGGATATACTTTATCAGGTAAAAACGTGGCACTGTTTGGAAGTGACGAAGATTGGATTTCTAAAATGCAGACAGATGTTATTCAAAACGGTACTTTTCCACAAAAGAACAATGAAGCTATGATCACTGAAAGCGCAAAAAAAATGCTGGGGCTTAAAATTGGTGATTCCTTTTTGATCAATAAACCAGACGGAACTACTCTTAAGTTCACTGTTTCAGGCTATATAAAGGATTATGCTAAAACTCTTGAAGAAGATTCTTATGCAGTCTGCCTGACAACAGATGCATTCCAATCCATATATCCAGGTGTTACAGACGGTGAGCCAGCGGATTACAACTCAGTCTTTTATGTTCAGTTTTCTACTCATAGTAATTTGCAAAACACGATTTCTGATATAACATCACAGCTTGAACTTTCGAACAAACAAGTTTTTGAAAATACAAAGCTGCTGGGACTGCTTGGCCAAAGCGGAAATTCGTTTATGCTGCAAATATATGGATCAGCTGCCGTTTTGTTTCTATTGGTTTTACTTGCAGGTATAATGATGATCGCAAGCAGCCTGAACAGCAACGTAACACAGCGGACAGAATTTTTTGGTATGATGCGCTGCATAGGTGCCACACCAAAGCAGGTAATGCGATTTGTACGAAAAGAGGCTCTTGGCTGGTGCAAATATGCTATTCCTATAGGCATAGCAGCGGGCATGGCAGTCATTTGGATTTTATGTGCCATACTCCGCTTTCTCAGTCCAGACTATTTTTCAGCAATGCCCGCTTTGGGTATAAGCTATCCAAGTATTATATCAGGAGTCTGCGTAGGAGTGCTTACTGTACTTCTTGCTTCCCGCTCCCCTGCTAAAAGAGCATCAAAAGTCTCTCCACTTGCAGCAGTTTCCGGAAATGCAAATACACTACAGCCAGTACGAAAAGCAGCAAATACTACATTTTTCAAAATTGATACTTCCCTTGGCTTTCATCATGCCAAAGCTGGAAAAAAGAATTTTTTCCTAATGGCAGGCTCTTTTTCCCTTAGTATTATTCTTTTTCTTTCATTTTCAGTAACTATTGATTTTATGCAGCATACCCTTACCCCGTTGAAACCATGGACACCTGACTTATCCATAGTCAGCACCGATAATACCGGTAATATAAACCATACTCTGGTTAAAAAATTACAACAAAATCCAGTGGTCAAACGAGCATATGGCCGCATGTTCTCTTATAATGTACCGATTACAATAAACGGAGAAGTAAAAAGGGCAGATCTCATTTCTTATGAGAAAAACCAGTTTAAATGGGCTGAGGATTACCTGCTAGAAGGTTCGTTAAATACTGTACAAAATGAAGATAATACAGGGCTAATTGTTTTTGAACAGCCAAATATAGCTGAAGTGGGTGATTTTGTGACATTAGATATTGCAAACAACTCTGAGACCATAAAAATTGTAGGGACTCTTTCAGCAAGCCCTTTCAACAATGCTCCTGATGTTGGAACCATTATCTGTTCTGAAAAAACATTCAGGCAGCTTACCGGCAATAAAGATTATACGATTATCGATCTGCAGCTGACAAAAGAAGCTGCTCAAAAGGATATTGATGAAATTCATAAACTTGTTGGTACTAGCGTTACTTTTTCTGATGAGCGTTCCGGTAATCAAAGTGTGACAGGTTCCTATTATTCTTTTAGTTTGTTTATATATGGTTTTATGTCTCTGATTGCTTTAATTACCATCTTTAACATTGTGAACAGTCTTGCAATGAGTGTCGCCTCACGCATGAAACAATATGGTGCCTTTCGTGCTATTGGACTTAGCAACGGGCAGCTAATAAAAATGATTATTGCTGAAGCAATGACTTATGCAATTACAGGAAGTATTTTGGGTAGTATTTTAGGAATATCACTGAACAAAATTTTGTACGCAAAGCTGATTACCTTTCACTGGGGAGAACAATGGAGTATCCCACTAGCAGAAATCTCCATTATTCTCGCAATCGTATTTATCTCCGTTATTTTAGCTGTACAGGGACCGGTAAAACGAATCCGCCAAATGTCCATTGTGGATACCATAAACGGGCAATAACAATTGATATTTATTCCCATTTAAAATATCTGATTGCAATACCTCCACAAATAGTCCCTATGGCTGCCATAAGCACTAACGGAAATACTACTTCTTTTACCGGCAGTCCAAGGGAGGTTGCTTTCAAGAGTTTTATCCCTTGTGTCAGAGGCATAAAATCCGCAACCCTCTGCAAAGATACAGGCATGACTTCATAAGGTAATGTGGCTCCTGAGAACGTCAGCATGGGAAAATAAAGTACACTAGCCAGTATACTTGCAGTTTTCACATTGGGTGAAAGCCCGCCAACCAGCATTCCAATGCTGAACATGGAAAGCATAACAAGAAGAAATGCTCCTAAAAAAGGAAGAAATGCTCCCTGAAGCCGGACTCTAAAAAACAGAACCGAAACCAGATAAACTAAAATAAGTGCAGCAATGGAATATATTGAATATATGCACACCTGTACTGACAGCAATAGAGATGGGCTGGATGGCGTCACTTGAAAACGTTTTAGAATTTTCTTTTGGCGATAGTCAGAAATAACAAGGGGCAGGCCCATTACGCCGCCTGCACAAATTGCAATGGTTGAAACGGCTCCGAAAGACTGCTCCAGAAAACTGTAGCCTGCGCTGTCATAGGCAGGCTTTCCACCATAAATCATGCCAAGCAGAACCACCATGACTACAGGCATACAAATAGCAAATATAATCATATCCATACCGCGGAAAGATAGCTTGAGCTGTGTTCTTAACATAGTAAAAAACTTATTCATTTTTATTATCCTCCTCTTTGGTATACCATAAGTAGGCATCCTCAAATACTTCATACGGACTGTCCTTAACGGCTTCTTGCACTGTGCCGTAAAAGAGGAACTTCCCATCTTTTAAAATTCCAACTCTGTCGCAGAGTTCTTCTACCTCATCCATAAAATGAGAAGTGAGCAGTATCGTCATCCCTTTCTTCTTAAGTTCTAATAAACTTTTCCAGACCTCTCTTCTCGCCTTTGTGTCAAGTCCCGTTGTCAATTCATCTAAGAACACCACCTGAGGATTCGGTATTAGTGCAAGAATAATAAATAACTTTTGTTTTTGCCCTCCGGACAAATCACTAACAAAACTTTTTCCCTTATCACCAAGAGAAAATTCCCTCAGTAATCCTTTGAAATCAGCTGGATTTTTGTATAAACAGCTTGTTTCCTGACAAAGTTCGTTCACCCTGATTTTTTCCGGATAGTTTGCTTCCTGAAATTGCACACCTACATTTTGGAAGAGCTTCCTACGGTCTTTATGGGGACTCATGCCTAAAATTAAAACATTACCTTTATCCCTCTTTCTGGTTCCTAATATACATTCGATCATGGTGCTCTTTCCAGATCCATTTTCTCCCAGAAGTCCAAATACCTCTCCCTTGTAAATAGATAAATCAATGCCCTTAAGGACTGTCAGATCACTGTAAGATTTCCGCAGTTCTGAAACTTCAATAATGGCTTTCATATTTATCCCTCCTTCTCTTGTTGTGGCTAAAGATTATCACAACGTGAAAGAGTGGTGGCAAAGTGGAGACTTATTTTTTCATTTTCCGCAGCTTATGCATTTGTGAAACTGCAAACAGCATATTTTCTTTTGCATCATCCAGAGAGGTCAGAAGTTTATCACATGCCGTGATAACATCTTCATTGTCTTTTGGTGTATTAATGGCATTTCTGATATCGGCTTCAGGATTTTGCGAAAACACCTGTAGCATCCTTAAAATTGAAGATAATGAATAATTTGCACACCTAAGTGAACGAATTACTTTTAATCTTTGAATATCCTCCTCCATATAAACACGGTATCGGTTTTGCCTGCGCTTCACTTTTATTAAACCGTTCAGTTCCCAGTTACGAAGAGTGTCCATTGTAATCTGTAAAGTTTCCGCAGCTTCTTTACGGGTCATAACAGTTTCTTTTTGCGTATTATTTACCTCTTTGCCATTCAACATTCTACCAGCTATTTCAATGGCTTCTTCAGCCCGATATCGTTCCAAATCTATCTGCTGCAAATAGCTTTCCGCTAAGTCAACTGCCTCTTTATATTTGCCCTGTGCAGCAACCTTCAGAATATCTACTGCTTTTTTTCTAAGACCATTTTGTAATACTTCTACTTTAAGTACTGCACGTACCATCTTGAACTGTTCGATGTGCAGATCATGAAAAACACGGTACCCATTATTCAGCCTTTTAGGTTTAGAAATCAGTCTGCACTCTTCATAAAGTCTTACGGTATTAACATGGATACCTATTATTTTGGAAACCTCATGGGTTTTATAAACATGCATTGGCTTACACCTCCATGTTCATTATACTACAGATCTAAAGGCTGGTGTTATAGTGTAGGGTTATCTCTGGACTCTGACAATATACTTATTCTTCTTTACTCCAGTATCACAAGGAGTATCCAGACAATGTGAGATAATTAGAACTGCATATTTAAACCCTAAAAGTGAATGTCTGAATCCCTTTTGATTAAGATACTTTGCGATTTTGATTTCACTGTCGTTCATCATTAATCCGCTCCTTCACTTTCTACTAAACAACGTTTAAATTATTGTATTATGTTTCTTATTCATTCACTAATCTTGGACAAGTATAATTTTATTTTATTAAATTAATATCATCAATTAAAGGCCAGAACTTGCATACTTATATGCAAATTCTGACCCAATATGTGCCTTATTGTATAATAACATGTGGTTTGCCCTTGCATTCCATATAGCTTATAGAATATACAAAAGCCGCACCATTTGAACCATACAAAATAATGTGGTTATTACTAGTTTTTTGTTGATTTTATGCTTTTCTCAGCACCCAGACTACAGCCACAAGAGTGTTATCTATATCATCGTACTCATTTTGCTGGCTGCGTATATAGCCTTCAAATATAGGCTTTTTATCAGGGTGAATTTTCATCAGTTCATTAGCTCTTCTCGTTATAGCTTTCATTCCGGAAACACTGTCAGGATTTTCAGAAGCTTCTAAATCATAATCTAAAACTGTTTTTATCAGCTCTAATCCGGTTTTCTCGAACAACGCCATCCACTGGCCTTCGGTAAAATATTCGTAATTGATATATTGAACATCTTTCTGTTTGATTTCATCAGGTAAATAACATTCATCAATCAGTATTAATCCACCCACTTTTACCGTTGCTTTTAGTTTATTCAACGTTTCTTCCGGATTCCCTAATACATCCCCTACAGCTCCCAAAATAACAACGTCATAATTCTTTTCTTTTTTTACGGCTTCATTAATATCTTCAACTGCAAAGTTACACAAGTGCCCTACATTATATTCCTCTGACTTTTGAACCGCAAACTGAATGAACTCAGGAATTATATCAACACCTTTAACTTTTACCTGCAGATTTTGAGCTGCCTTAACTGCCACGGCACCCTTTCCACAGGCCAGATCCAAAATGCGTGTACTGTCCGACAAAATAACGTGATTTTTAATCAGTTTTGCCATAGCATTTGGGTTACTTCCAAGCTCCCAGAAATCTTGGAGCAGGTAAGGGAGAAAAGGTAATAATTCCGTTGTTTCTGCCGTTAACGATCCAGCTAACTTTTCTTCTATTTCTTTCTTCATATTGACCTCCTAAATATTAATCATCAAGTACCCATTAATGTCAAATTATGAGGAGGTGCTCTGGGTCTTAGCTGACATACAGCCTAGCATGGATATCTGCTCATATGGTCTCCTTTCTATTAATTAAATTCTTTATTGCATTATATAGTAATAAGTTTTACAAAACAATTGTTTTATATAGCCTTAACTAATAGTTGAGTGTTGCTTTAATCAACAAGATCGTTTTGAAATCTTGAAAGATGTTCATATGGAAGAATAAGCCTTCCCCTATATAGACCACAACCATCATTAATCAGTGAATTATCCATAGCTGAAAACATATTTACATCTAATTTTGATAAGTCAAGCTGCTGCAGCATGATACCTCTTTCATAAGCATCATCAAAATAAATATTTTCTCCTTTCGGAATAGCATCTCGTTTTGCGCGTTCTCTTTCCTGTCTCTTTTCATACCCCAAATGATTAGCAGGCCCTATTTCAGCAAAATCATCCATTTCTTTTGTACGAATTTGTACCTCCACGTAACAGCGTGTAATATTATCATAAAATGTGATATGCAGCGAACGATAACCGTTATACTCTGGATTTGCAACATAATCTTTGTAATAAGGGCTTATGCTTTCTTTTAACAAAGGTGACTTTTTCTGTCCGTTAAAAGAGGCTATTTCAGCGGTAAATCCTCTTTCCTCCATGAAACCAAGCAGTTGATTTGCAACATCATATAAATATTTGTTTTCTTCATCCCCCAGATTCTTTCCCATTTCAAGATGACATTTAGGCAGAGAAATTACGATTCTGTATGCGATAAGGTCACGAAAACAGTTCAAATAGTTTTTCAATTCAGGAACAGAAGGATAGATACCGTGCTTAATATAATAGTCGTAAATATATTCCACAATATACCCGTTGAATTTTGACTCGGCTCTTATCAGAGATTTAATACGTCCCTTAAACGTAAATGCAAGAAAGGGATACTCATTTGCCATATGCTTATAGAATTCACGAATTCGCTGAGACTGTAAGGTCAAAAATTCATTATGCTGCAAAAGTTCAGCAATTTGAAGAAGAAAATTACAGTGTACCAAATCAATTTCGTTGTGCGTTTCTTTTGACGACTGTTTTAAATCATCAGTATATCTCTGTAATATTTTAAGAACGGTATCCCCTGAATATAAATAATCATTTAATTTTTTCATTATTTCTTTAGCTCCTGTTCTTTTTCACAGATATCTTGTATTTTATTAACTTATTAATTAAGAATTGTATCATTCATTAGCATATTGGTCAAATTTTCACATATTTAAATCAGGTTAAAACTGGGAATAACAATAAGTAACCTGGTTTTGTCTTAATCACGACTTAGAAATACTGATATCCTGGGCCGTCTTTTCTATTGTTTTTCGTTCCTTTATTTCCTTTTGTTCTTTGTCTATGTTTTTTTCAACATTTAAAAACATAAGGATAATAATCAAAATAACTGAACTTATAATTTCCAGTCCTATGAACAAGAATATGATTGCATTCTGAACTGACATATTCTGAGTAACCGCTACCGTCTGCCTTGTTACTTCTGAAAAAACAGGCGCTATGTATCCATTTTTTGATAACACAAAGTTAAAAATACCTATTGTTAACCCCGAACAAACTGTCAATATAAAATTATAAACTGACATTGATATGCCATCACAGCGAAATTTGAATTTCCACTCTATATGATCTAATACATCTGCAAACAATGCCATGAAAATATATGAAACCGGCAGACCACCCATATTTTTTATGAACTGTCCTATCAATACTATTGACATTTGATGAGGATCTAATAAACAAATAGCTCCGCCTAGCAGATACAGAACCATTCCAACAAGGGTAATGTTTTTCTTCCCAAACCTTTTAGCAAGTGGCCATACTGCAAAAATACCAATTCCCATAGGAATTCCTCCGATTGCAGAAACTAAAGTTTGTGTAATTCCATCATTATAATTCCCAAGTACATAATTACAATAATAAACCAAGGATGTATTTTTCAAATACTGACACATCGTGTAAACAAGAAAAAAAAGCATAATTAAAACCCAGTATTTATCTGAAAATATTGCCTTAAATTGAGTAAAATATGAGATACTTTTTTCATCTACGTCTAAATCTTGTGATTCTTCAGTAACTCGCTCTTTTGTGAAATAATATTCACAAAGAGCCAGAGGAAGAGCAATTATAGATATAATAGACATTAATATGATCCATGAACTTTTATTTACTCCGATATGTGGCATGATCAGCATTGGGAATATCAATGCTACCCCAATACCAGAAATCATCACACCCGCAACATTATTAAATACTGATAAAGATCCCCGTTCTTCTCCATTTCTTGTTGATAATGGGACCATCAGATTATGGCTCATATTGTATATTGTATAAGAAATGGAATAGTACAAATTATAGGAAAAGAGAATCCAGATAATTTTTACTGTTTCCGAAGTTTCTGGTACCGTGAATAACAAAATTCCTGATAATGAAAGAATAGGCGCTGATATCAATATCCAGGGACGGGCCTTACCTTGTCTTGTTCTCGTTCTATCGATAATATAGCCCATAACTATATTTAAAACTGCATCTAATATTTTTGTTACTATAGGAAATGTAGCTAAAAATAACCCGCCCCAAATACTTGTCAGTTTTAATACATCTGTGTAATACACATTAAGATAAATCCCTAAAATGGCATTCAACAGCATTATTCCACTTGGACCTAGAAGATACCCCAACCACCGTTCTTTCTTTGATATATTTTCTGATTTAATTCGACTGTCCAATATTTTATGGCTTGTAAGCTTGTCCAAAGCATTTATATGCATTCGTTTTCTCCTCCAATTGCTCAGTATAACACATGGTTTTCTTCATGTTGTCTACATGTTATTTTAATCGTTTTCTTCTGTGTATACCTTACTACTGAAAACCAGATGTAAAACATTTGCAGCACAACGTTTTACATCCTCTATCTCAATATCCTTTTGTTTTATACTTTTAATAATTGCTTTCCTGGCTTTTGCATCACCTGGCATTATGATATCGTTCCCCGCTTTTGCACATGCCGCATAATCAGCTTTACCTTCACCTGTAGAATACCAGTCACTCATGACCAGCCCACAATAACCCCACTCATTTCTCAAAACCTTTGTACATAAATCGTAAGAATTAGCTGTATATATCCCATTTAAACGATTGTAACTCGTCATCACCGCTAATGGTTTACTTTCTTCTACTGCAATCCTAAAGCCTTTAAGATAAATCTCGCGTAAAGCCCTTTCGTTAATGTCAGAACTTACATACATTCTATTATCTTCCTGGTTATTACATACAAAATGTTTAATTGTTGTCCCAATTCCGGGGATGCTCTGAACCCCTTTAGTTATTGCCGCCGCTAATTTTCCTGTCAGATAGGGATCTTCTGAATAATACTCAAAGTTTCTTCCGCATAAGGGATTGCGGTGTATATTCATTCCGGGTGCCAGCCATAAAGTGGCACCAATCTCATCAAGTTCTTTGCTTATACCTTTGCCAACTTCTTGAAGTAAATCCAGATTCCAAGTCTGTGCCATTAATGTAGCTACAGGCCATGCTGTACAAAATTGATAATGAACAGTACCCTGTTTTTCATTTCCTTTTACAAGAAAAGCTATTTTTTTCAGGAAACCATAATTAAAAAACGGCGGCAGCTCAAGATATTTTTCTCTGCCGCGTGATGTAACAATGCTTTTTTGCTGCACATTAACTCCAGCAGGGCCGTCAGTCATATTAATGTTTGGTATACCTTTTTTCCAAAGAGCAGAAGTTGTCCTGCCTACTGCACCCGGAGTAAGATTTTTGTTTTTACCGGATTGCCCTCCCCCAACGATTAATTTAGTAAGTTCCTTAAGAGTCAGACTATGTACAAGTTTTCTAAGTGTTTTATCTGTAGTAATAGGTAACTTGTTATAATTGTTCTCTTTACACAAAATGTCCTTTTTAAGTATTACGAAAGAAGGGATGCCTGGATCGGCTTGAGCCCATTCAAACGTTGGCGGTATAATTTCGTTTAGTGATTTTTGTACTTTACATATATTTGTTGCTTTTTCCACCTGAACACTATCTTCCAAAATAACCTGTGCTATCTGTTTTGTGTTTCTGGAAGAATTGCCCATGCGGATAATGTAGCTTCCTTCTTCCAATATCCACGCAGCATGTTCTTCATCATAAGCAGCAACATCTGATAATTTAAACGTAAGTAATATCTCATGCTCTTCACCAGGCTTTAATATCTCTGTCTTTTTAAATGCAACAAGACTTTGATATTCACGGGGTAATCTTTTTCCGGGTGCAGATACGTATAACTGAACAACCTCTTTACCACAATATTTTTCACCTGTATTTTGTACAATGATATTTATATTTATATCTTCTTTCTTTACGTCAATTTGTTTAACTTTAATGGAAAAATCTGTATAGGACATCCCATAACCAAATTCATATCTAGGCTGCACCTGAAAACTGTCAAAATAGCGGTATCCGACATAAATCCCCTCTTTATATTCCTCATTTGTTACATCTTTGTTCATATAACTATATGTATCGGAAGAAGGATAATCCAGATAATTTTTTCCCCATGTATCAGTAAGCTTTCCCGATGGTGATACTTTTCCACTTAAAATATCTGTAAGAGCGCTGCCGCCCTCCTGTCCACCCTGAACAAAATATAATAGTGCATCGATTCCTTGTATTTCATCAACAAATGTAAGATCTATCATTCCGCCTATATTTATGATAATTATTGTGTTTTTATATCTATCAGCAATAAGCTTAATGTTATCATATTCAACTTCAGTAATTTGATAATCCCCTGATTCGTGTCTGCGGTCTTTTCCTTCACCTGCCTGTCTAGCAATTACGTATATGGCAGTATCACAATTACTTGCTATAATATCTTCTTCTAAGATTTTCCGGCCTATCGGAAAATGAAATTGGTTTTTAGAAATTATTTCAAAAATTTCATTAGGTCCGGCATTTTTTGCTAACCGCTGAATATTTTCATCCCACTTCTTAAATTCTGATTGATATAATAAATCAAAATCGTCTATATACTTTTTCGTATTGATAATAAATCCAGAATGCTCAAGTCCCTCTTCGATACTAACACTATGCCGTTCTTGTACATCGCCGCTTCCAGTCCCACCTTTAATGGTTTTTCTGGCACCGTTACCATACAGTGCTATGTTCTTTTTGTTTATTGGCAAAACACCATTGTTTTTTAGCAATACTATTCCTTCTGATGCGGCTTTTCTTGCAAGTACTTTGTTTTCTTTTTCTCGATTAGATATCTTCCCACTCGTAACAGCTCTTACCTTTGTTTTCATAATTTCTCCTTTATTGACGTATATAATTCATTAGTGAAATTGAACAGTTTTAACAGAAATTAGTGTTTACACATTGTAAACACTAATTTAGCATAAAATTATTTTTTAGTCAATCTATAGCATTATCAGAATGCGCTTAGTATTAATATTTTTTAGTCCACAAAGGAAAGTTTATACTTCTTTACTTTTATCTGCAGGTGTAATAGAATATTTTTATGGAACGTCAAAAATTATTTGAAAAAATTAGAGAAGAACAAAAATTAAGAATATTAGATTCGGCTAAGAAACTGATTCTGGAAAAAGGTATATTGGATACTACAATGAAAGATATTGCACAAGATTGCGGTATCTCCAGACAAGCATTGTATAAGTATTTTGACAATTTTCAGGAAGTGCTTTTCACTCTCATTCCGTACACTTTTAGTGAATTGCAGAATCTGCTGATTAAGCATAATGCTGAAAACGAATTAGAAGAATTAATCTGCTTTATTAATGACATGTTTAAAGCTCCTGTTAATCAGCGTGAGAGTCTGGTCTTAATTGGTATTTTTGACTCTTTTTATAGCAATTTAAAAGCTTCTGATCAATTAATGAAAAATTATGAAAAGAATTTTTATGCGGATAACAACTCCTACATTATTGAATTAATCAAATGCGGACAACAAAGTGGCTGTATTCGAACTGATGTAGATGCCGTAATAGCTGGCTTAACAATACATGAATTATTTTTTTCCTTTGTGATAAGAATTGCCATTTTAGAAACTCATCCATTTAGTAATAGAGACCGGTTATTTGATATCCAAAACGAATGTTTAATTATGGTAAGGCGTTATCTTCAAAAGTAATCATTTTGATTACCTAGTTCATTATATTTCACTATGTTTTTGCCTCATTAATACTAATCCAGAAAATCCGCCACAAAGAAGCAGGCTAATACAGCTAAGGATAATTTGACTTATTGTTGCATCATAATAACCGGATATGGTAAATACAGCTGTAATAGGATAAATAGCTTTTAAAACATTTGACATACTCATAAATAATCCGGCAAATGAATAGATTACAGCGAAAAACAGCCCAATCCAATACCCCTTTTTCATCCGTGAAACAAGCGCGATAATAGGCGAAACCGCAAAGAAAACTCCTATCCCATCCAACGTATATGCTTTAAAAAATCCTAAGACCATACCTGCCGGCAAAGCAGAAAAATGTAACATTACTTCTCCTAATAGAGTAATACAAAAGAGCAGCAAGTGAAGAAATATGCTAAGTCCTAAAATAACAATCATTTTTGCGGCAACCAGTCTGCTTTCCTTTACAGGAATAAGCAGCAGCGCTTTCAATGTATCTTCTTGATCTTCCCTGCAAATCATGTAACTTCCTAAAAGTGCGATGACTCCAGGAAGAACAAAAAAAGTGGACATAGGTTGTGTCATGGACATATACCATCCTGCTTTGTCGATATTTCTAGAGCCCTCATACACGTCTGCCCCTCCTATATAAACAATAACAGCAGCCATAACTGTTGCAAATATGGCAATCCATATAATAGGTGAGCGGTGAGTTTTTTTCAGTTCCGCCCAAAGTAATTTCTGCATATTTATGACCTCACTTTCTTCTTAATACTACATCGGCCAAACCTATTCCTGCAAGATTCCAAACACAAATGCAAAGAAAGGCCCGAGGGATGTTGATTTCCTGGGTAAAGACAAGCCCCGGAATGTCACCATTTCTCATAACAATAACTGCCATACTGGTTATTGGGTGCAGATACATATTTACCGCCATTAAAGTAAATCCGAGAAAGATATATATTAATGTTATACAGAGAGGTAAAATAAAGCCTTTTGAAGAAGCGGAAATCGCCAAAATAGGCAGCATGGCAAAAGAAGTAAGAATACCTATTTCCATACATTTTTTTAGTAAATAGAGCACACTTTTCCAATCAAATACAACATACCCAGGCAGTACACTAAACAAAACAGAGGCTACGGCAGTAATCAGCATAAAACAAATAGAGTAAGTAAAAACCACAAAAAATTTACTAAAAAAGTATTTCATTTTACTAACAGGGACAATCCAGAGCTGGTTAAGCATATGGTGCTGATTTTCTTCGAACATAAGTATTGTGCAAAGTAATCCCAGAACAACAGGCAGAATAAACCAAATGGTATAGCCAAACGCTGACCATTTGTAGAATAGCAGAGGATCAACATCCGCCTTATTCACATATTTAAAATATAAATAGGCAAAAAAAGGCATAAGAAACGCAGCCAACAGCATAAGCCAGACAATCTTTCTGCGGCGCAGTTTTAAGAATTCGGTTTGTATATTGTTAAGCAATGCCTTCCCCTCCTGTTATTTTTTTAAAATAGTCTTCTAAGGTATCGTTACAAATTTGATAACTGATAACACTCACATTCTGCATAACAAGAACCTTATTGATCTCCCCCATATCTATCGAAGTATCATAAATCCTTAATGTATGTTCATCTTGAACAGAATAATTTTTCAAGTTAAATTGACGTTCCAGAATCAATAAAGCTTTCGGAATATCTAAAACCTGCAACAGAATGTACTTGCCGTTTTTCTTTTTCAGCTGATTCATACTGTTTTCTTCCAAAAGCACACCGTGATCAATAATACCTATATCATCTGCCAATAATGATATTTCAGAAAGAATATGACTGGATATGAGAATCGTTTTTTCCTGTACTTGGCTCAAATGCTTAATAAAATCTCTTACTTCGGCAATGCCTATAGGGTCCAGACCATTTGTAGGTTCATCCAGAATCAACAATTCAGGGTCATGCAGAATTGCATTGGCAATACCAAGGCGCTGCTTCATTCCCAGAGAATACTTACTGAACAGTTTTTTGTTTTTATAGGGTAGTCCCACTACTTTCATTGCATGTTCAACTGCATACGGACTGGCTGTACCTCGCAGTTTTGCAAAAATCTCCAGATTTTCCGTACCTGTTAAGTTTGGATAAAAACCTGGTGTTTCAATAATTGCACCAATACGTGGGCATATTCTTTTTTCTTGCCCCTTAATATTTCTTCCAAATACATTTATCTCTCCTGACGAAATGGACGTCAATCCTAAAATCATTTTCATTATAGTGGTTTTTCCTGCTCCATTTCGACCCAGCAGTCCATAAATCCGTCCTTTTTTCACATGAAGATCAACTGCATTGACTACTGTCTGTTCTCCATAAATTTTTGTCAGCTGTTTAGTTTTAATGATTAGATCGTTCATCTATATTTGCCTCACTTTCCATAACTATGCTTTTACAATAAGATCATTAACATTAAGCAGAATTCATAACACTTAACAGTATAAAACATTAACCTTGCCTATACCTTGCCATAATCTTGTTTTTGTCTTGTTTAAGCAAAAAAAGCCTTGTGCTGTCACAAGGCTTTTGGCAGTAAAAGAGTAAATGTAGTTCCAGAACCTAAAATGCTATCTGCAATAATCGTTCCTTTGTGGGCGCTGACAAGTTCTTTTGTTATCGAAAGACCAAGTCCGTTTCCTTTGGCGGAACGAGAATGGTCTGCCTGGTACATTCTCTCAAAAATGTGAGAAAGATTCTCGGAAGAGATACCTTTTCCATTGTCTTTTATTGAAATTTCAATATGATGTTCATGTTGAGAAATGCGCAGCGTCATCTGATTTCCCTCACTGTGCGTAATAATATTTTGCAATAGATTATTCAAAATACGGGTATATGCAGTTAAATCAATATTTGCGAAATTCTCAGTTTCAGGTATATCAAATTCATAAGCAAAATGGTTATTCTCTAATATAGGAATCCATTCAGCAATAATATTTCGAGTCAACTCATTGAGATCGTATTCTTCAAATCGAAAAATTTGTTCCCCAGAATCTAATTTTACCCATTCAAATAAATTCTCTATAAAACGTTTTAGATATTGGGATTTATCAAAAGCAACTCTTATATACTCATCCCTTTCTTTACCTGCAACAAATTTGCTTTCAATTGCCTCTAAATAACCGACCAGTGAGGCAAGTGGAGTTTTTACATCATGGGAAAGACTAGTCATTAGCCTTTTATATGCCTGCTCTGACTGTTTTTGCTGAACAAATCTCAACTGACTGTTAACTGCAATTTTATTTATGCCAAAACATATTTGCTTTGTAATGTCACTTTCCCCTGCCAGAACACGACGATTAAGATTTCCATTTTCTATATCTTCTAACACTTCCTGTATAACCTTAAGCTGCAAGCGCACTTTTAGCAGAACAGAAATTAAATATAAAATAAGCAGCAAGGATAAAACTAACGCAAAAAGCAGATAAATATTTATCATTTATTTCACGCCTCCTTATTAAATCGATAGCCTACCCCTCGTACTGTTAAAATATAAGATGGACAATCAGGAACCGGTTCGATCTTTTTTCTCAATTTGCTGATAAAAGACATTATATTACTATCATCAAAAGCATACTCTTCTTCCCACACCTGAGTATAAATCTGCTTTTTCGTAAATACACGCCCTTTATTTATGGCCAAAAAATATAAAAGATCAAATTCTTTTCCGGTGAGCTCTACAACTTTATCCTCTACAGAAACCACACGATTTGTTTTATCAATAATCATTCCTTTTAGTCTGATACATTCCGAATCATCTATACTCATCGGATTTAAGGTGATGTAGCGCCGGATAAGTGAGTTGACACGAGCCAAAAGCTCATTAATGCCAAATGGCTTTGTTAAATAATCGTCTGCTCCAAAACGAAGACCAGATACTTTATCTTCTTCATCACTTTTTGCAGTAAGCATTAGAACTGGAATATTACTTGTTTCCCTGATCTTTTTCAGCACCTGAAAACCATCTATATCGGGCATCATTACATCCAGAATCACTAAAGATAGAGCATTTCTGTTTTTATCCGCCAGAAGCAGTCCCTCTGCCCCCCCATGTGCAATAATAGCAGATAAATTTTCTTGCTCAATACACTTTTTCATCAGTATACAAAGCTCTTTGTCATCATCTATAATTAAAACATTATTTTTCATTTTCTACCTGTACGAAATAGATCACTATACCATACATTCCTTTCAACTATACCAGAATTTATAATTCATGATAGATATTTATAAATAACAAACGATATACCTGTTGTAACTAAAATATGCCTCAAGTTATATATTTTGTTCGTTGTTATATTATTTGATTTTTATTGTAACAAGAAATGACTTGTATATCAACATGTTCAGAATTTACATAGTAATCTTATAATACAGTCTAAATCTGTATTTATATTAACACATTTTATTTAGGAAATTTATCTAACACACTTATTTTTATATTATTCTTCCTGTAATTCTCTATTGATTTCTCAAGAAATCTATCATTTACTGAAAAAATAGCATCTCTTAAAACTATAACCTCGTATCCTCGATTTACTCCGCCCAGAGACGTCTTATAAATACAAGCTGCAGCATCTGCTCCTATTACATAAAGAGTGGTTATTTGTTCATTTAGCAGATGTTCTTCTAATTCTCTGTTAGAAAAGGCATCTGTTTTTTCTTTGACAAAAATAGTTGACGATAAGACATCAAGCTGATTACTCAATTCTGAACCTTTCGTTCCTTGTTCATACTTTCCTCCTGCTAGAAGTTTATCGATAGGGTTAGAGAACTCTTGTTTTATATAAATAATGTCTATTTTATTGTCCTGTGCTTTTCTGATTACAGTGTTAATGTTACTCATTAACAAAGAAGTATCTCCATACTCTTTGATTTTCATTGTATCCTCTTGTACATCAAGAACTAACAATGCACTTTTATTTTTTAGACCATTTTCTATTTTATCCCCCGCAGTAACCCTTGACAATTCGTAAATTCTTAATCCAAATATTCCTGCAATAAAAAATAGCACAATAATAACTAAAAGTATTAGTTTAAACATCTTCATCCTCTTTCTTTTCTTTATCATTTTTAAATCTCATTCTTTCTAGGGGGCGTGATTATAGTGGCAAAGGTATGTAACTCTTGTTCCTCACTGGTTTTTTTTAATGCAGGCTCCAGTATTTTTTTTATTTTTTCTCCATAAATTTTTAATTCTTCCGTTGTGGCATAAATGGAAACCCCACTAAAACCAGATCCGTCTTTCGTAATATCGATGTCTTCTTTCTTTGCATAATTATTGAATTCCATCAGTAATTCGGTTACAAATAATGAGAACATCTTTTCATAAACAACTCCATCATTTGATGCTAAGAGCGAATTACTGAAATTTAATACAGATTCTGTTAATCTGTAACTCTTTTCAACAGTTCCTCGTTTCGGAGTCTGGGAAGCCACTTCAAGAATGTTTTCCTCTTCCATTTTTTTTAAAGTTCGATATAGAGTTGCTTGAGATATAGATGTATTTGTCTCGAGAATTTCCTTTGCAGTCAGGACCGAACTTTCATATAAACTTAACACTATTTGAGATCTGACAGGATTCTTCATACATGCTAATAATTTTTCAATTTCCATTAATATGCCCCCTTTTATTATCTTTTTGATTATATTATCATATTGATAATATAACGTCAAGTTTTATAATTTTATTTTAATATAAATAAATTTTTAGTACATTAAATTATAAAAAACACGCTTACAAATTAACCGAAAGGTTGATCTATAAGTGTGTTTTTTATTTATACCATATTTTCATTTTGAACCAAGAAAAGCATGTATACGAATTATCTGCTCAATGACTTCCCATTTCCCAATCAAAACTTTCCTTCTGTATCTGATAAAGTTGTGAAAATAACCCTTTTTCTTCCAGCAATTTATCGCTTGTACCTTCCTCGATAAGTTTTCCATTATTTAATACAATAATTTTGTCTGCACGGATAATTGTCCGTAAACGATGTGCAATAACAAGTACTGTTTTCCCTTCAATTAAGCGTCCAATAGCGTGTTGTACGGATACTTCGTTTTCAGGATCAAGAGAAGCTGTTGCTTCATCCAAAATCACTATTGGGGCATTCTTCAACAGCGCACGTGCAATGGAGATACGCTGTCGTTCACCACCAGAAAGTGTTGCCCCATTTTCTCCCAAAATAGTCTGATAACCATCTGTCATGTGGTGAATAAATTCATCACAATAAGCCGCCTTTGCAGCTGCATAAATTTCTTCCATGCTGGCATCTGTTTTACCAATACGAATGTTTGCTTCGACAGTATCATTAAAAAGTGTGACCTCTTGAAAAACGAAAGAAAAATAGTGCATCAGGTATTCAGGATTCATTTCTTTCACATCTATACCGCCAATACACACCGTACCTTGTTCTGCATCCCAAAAACGAGCAGCTAGTCTTGCAATGGTACTTTTTCCACTTCCGGATGGCCCTACAAGCGCAGTTACTTTTCCTTCAGGGGCTGTAAATGAAACGTTTTTTATCACCGCTTTTTCTCCATAGCCAAAAGTCACATTCTCAAAAGCAATATCAAATTGTTTAATTGACTGCTCACTATGTCCCTCCATGGGCTTTGCTTCCATCATCGTACGCAAACGGCTGGAGGAAACCTTTAGATAGAGCATATCTGGCAGCAAGGTAAGAACAGTCAGTATGGGTCCGTAAATTCTAATGACAATCAACAAGAACATCAACATCGAAATAAACTCTATCTTCCCCGATGTGAGCAGAGATACCCCCGTAAAGACCACAATTCCAACACCTGAGCGCAACAGCATAGTGGCCAGTGCAGTAAATGAACCAGAGACTAGTTCTACTTGAAACGCAGCTTTTTTCAATTCCAGAAAAGCCTGATCTAAAGCTTTGAATTTACTTCCGCCTAAACCACATGCCCGTATTACCTTGATTCCCTCCATATATTCCTGGGATTGTTTTTCTGCCTCCAGCTTGGCTTCTACATGCTGAGAAAACATGCGGTCTTGCAAGGCACGGCTTAACCACAAGATAAGTACGGAAATAGGGAGCATAATAAATACAGCTAACGCCATTCGCCAATCTAAAAAAGCCATCATAATACAAATTACAGTAGAAGTTATTATATTGGCAATTAACTGTGGAACGGCACTGGACATGGATTGTTCAATATTTGTACAGTCTGTCATAATATTAGCTGACAATTCCGTTAAGTCCCTTGCATTAAAATAACTCATCGGCATTTTACGCATCTGCTCTGCCACACGCAGCCTTGTCGCCTCCGCCTGACCATAAGAACTTCCATATGTTTTCTGATAATCATTTTTCGATAACAGGAAAATGACCACAAAAGCTGCCAGCCCAATACCAAACAGGATCCACATATGATTCCATTCTATTTCTCTTCCGGTTAAAGGTTTTATCAATTCCAAAAAAACCTGTACGGTGATAACAAAGGGAATCATCAGAGAAAAACTGGTGAGTACACAAGCGGTAACTGCACTGCGAAGGCCTTTTTCCCCACTCTCATCAAGAAGCAATAGTTTCTTAAACATATTCATGAGCAATTCCCTCCTTTTCTATTCCTACCTTCCAACTTACCGCCTGGGAATAATGTTTCCACATCCTGGTATACTCTCCGCTCTTATTAAGAAGTACATCGTGTGCTCCTTCTTCCACAATATGCCCTTTCTCCATTACAATAATTTTATCCGCACTGCGAATAGTTCCCAATCTGTGCGCAATCATAATCACAGTTTTACCTTTCACCAAAACTGCAAGTGCTTCCTGGATCATTCGTTCATTTACCGGATCTGCAAAAGCAGTTGCTTCATCCAAAACAATTATGGGGGCGTTTTTGATTATAGCCCGGGCTATTGAAATTCTCTGCGCTTCACCGCCGGAGAAATGAATCCCTTTCTCGCCGATTATGGTATCATAACCTTGTGGCAGGCAGGAAATAAATTCATCACATTTTGCCGCTTTTGCCGCCTGTATTATTTCTTCATCAGTAGCATTAAGGCAGCCCATACGAATATTGTCTTTAATACTCTGCCCAAAAAGATAAACATCTTGGAAAACAAAACTCACACACTGCATCAACTCTTCCTCAGGCATATTACGAATATCCGAGTCTCCAATCCGGATACTTCCTTTAGACACCTCCCAAAAACGGGGAATCAGGTGGGCTATGGTACTTTTACCACTTCCGGATGGCCCTACAATAGCGGTAAACTCTCCCTGTTTTGCAATAAAACTCACATCAGTCAATACATCCTTATCTCCATCTGTATAAGAAAAGAAGACATTCTGAAATTGTATATTATAATTCTCAGCCTTTTGAAAATGAACTGGAGCTGTCAACTCCGGAATCTTCATCATGGTATCAAAGTTGTCTACTCCTCCCGAAATTCTCATGCTTGACGAAGAGACATACATCAATTTATTAAGTACCGATGCTATAGCCGGTGTAAATAAAAGATAGAAAATGAAGCTTAGCACAAATGATATGTAATCGTTTGTTCTACGTCCAATCATAATTCCCACGGGAAGAAGAAAGAGATATATATTGTTAATGACCGCCATGAACCCAGCGGTATAGTTTTCCCATTTCAAGGTGTAAGTGAGCATAACCGTGGTGTACTCACGGATTGAGTTAAATAGCTGGTTAAAAGAGCGGGCTGACTGTCCAAACGCTTTCAGGACAGGCATCCCCCGAACATATTCTACGGATGCTTCAGTCATATTAGCAGTAGTTCTTTGCATTTCTTTCATCACTTCCGGGCCTGCTGCACCAAAGGTCAGCATCTGCAGAACAAATGCAGCAATAATGGCTGCAAGAGAAGCCAGACCAAATCTCCAGTCAAAAACAAACAAAACTACAAGCATTACTACAGGTGCTGTAATTGACGCCACCATATCCGGATAGGAGTGGGCCAAAAAAGCCTCGATTTTTTCTATATCCTGGTCTATCACTTTGCGAAAACGTCCACTGCCATAAGTTAAGTGAAAACCCAACGGTATCCTAGACAAATGTTTTGTAAATATACTTTTTAGCTCATATTGAGTTCCAAACGCGGCAATGTGTGCACAGATAGATGAAAACAAAAAGCAGATCACATCTGTAACTATACCTGCTAGAGCTAAAAAACCATATTTCATTACTGTACCGGTATCAATGGCTCCAAAATCAGGGTAAACGAAAAGAATCTCTTTAATAATAAGGTAAATCGCAACATATGGTACAAAAGAAGCTATAGCAGCAACCGATGCCAAAAAACCAGATAGCCCCAGTAGAATCTTTTGTTTATAAGCTAATTCAAAGATGCGTGCCATTCCCGTTTTGGGTTTTACCGCTTTCTTTTTTTCCACTTATTTCACCCCCTCTATTAATCCAGCTTTAACAAAATGCTTTTTTAATATAGTACGTGCCAGCAATGCACCTAAAACTGCGAAAACAGCTGTCACAAGAATAGCCAAAATAAGATATGGACCGCTGACAAAATTTACGAGCTGCATCATAAAGTCCCCATCTACACCATTACCCGCAGCAAGAGCTGTGTATTGATCTTTCATATAAAGCAGCGGTACATAAGAACCTATTGCAGCAGCCGTTGTAATAACCATATATCCAACAGTTTCTCTTGTATAACTTTTTTTCTTCCCACTGTATGTAATTGATTCTGCAATAGCAGCTCCTACAAACACAGAAATGGGAATTACCCAGCCTGCCCCTGTAAGCAGCATGACCAATGCATACACAGCAGCAAATAAACTAATTGCTCCGGGCTTTGGTGTCTTTGTTCTAAGCAGCATATATACCGGGCCCGCCAACAGACCTACTAATGCCATACCAAAAGGCTGTGTGTAAATTGTCAAACTGGTAAGCATAATACACACGAAAAAAATAATAATGTATAATACGGAAAAGATACCAATGTTAATAAAATCCTTAGCTTTGAGTTTCTTTTCTACTGTTGTGATTTTTTCTTTCATAATTTAATTCCTTCCTTATTTTGTTATCCGTTATTATTACCTTTCAACGTTAAAATTCGAGTGCAGGCTTGCTCTAAAAATTCACTGTCATGAGAAATGACCAGAATTGCTTTGCCGCACTTGGCAAGCATATGTAACATTACTGATACACGTCGCATATTACAAAAATCCAATCCACTTGTTGGTTCATCAAACACTAAAATCTCCGCTTTACTTAGTGCGGCAAGTGCAATACAAATTCGTTGTTTCTGCCCCCCCGAAAGTGAGAGCGGATGTTCCATTAATACATCTTCTAAATCTAGTTCCTGCACGAAACGCATAATATCCTCTCTTTTTTGCTGTTCTCCTGAACTACTCATCTCCAGCTCTGCTTTAACACTGTCACAAAATAGTTGGTAATTAGGGTCTTGCATCACAAGAAATGTATGAAGATTTCTTTTTTTCTGTTCCACCTTTTCCCCATTAATGAATACCTGGCCCCGGCATTCTTTCACCAAACCGCAGATCGTTCGGGCCAGTGTTGTTTTACCTAATCCATTGGATCCAGTCATTCCAACAAGCTCCCCCCTTCCAATGGTGATATTCACCTCTTGAAAAACAGGTTTCTTTCTATTTTTGTAACGTACAGAAAGATTTCTTACTTCAATGGCTGGAGACTTTACTCGAAAATCTGATTCAGTTAAGGGGATCTTTATGGCATTTAACATTCGCAAACCATATCCATGTAGCTCTGTTAAAGACAACGAAGCGAATTGTTTTTTCTTAAATTCTTTTCTTATTTCCCCTTGTTCCATCAGCATAATGCGATCAACTACGTTTTTTAAGTAATACAGCCTGTGTTCTGCAATTAATATAGTTTTTCCTTGTTGTTTTAGTATTTGCATTACTTTGCCCAGTAGATTAATTGCCGTACAATCCAAATTTGCAGATGGTTCATCGAGAACGTAAATCATCGGAGATAGTGCATAAACACTTCCAAAAGCAATGCTTTGTTTTTCGCCTCCTGAAAGTGCAAAAATATCCCGATTGCAAAGGCTTTGAAGCTGAAGAGTATTTACTGTTTCATAAAATTTTTGGTGCATCCTTTCATAAGATATTCCGCAATTTTCCATGCCAAAAACAATTTCGCTGTTTGTATCCGTATTAAAAAACTGGGTTCTTGGGTTTTGGAAAACCGATCCTACAATAGACGAAAGCTGATGTGGTTCAACGTTGGAAATATAGTTTCCTTCAATGCTGACCGTCCCCTTTAGCGTCCCCGGATAAAAATGGGGAATTAACCCATTAAGGAGACGGGTGAGGGTTGTTTTTCCACAGCCGGAAGAGCCTGTTAGCACAACACATTCCCCTGCCCTTATATTTAAGTTTATATTCGTAAGCGTATCTTTTTCGGCTCCTTCATAACGAAAAGTAACATTTTCTAACTTAATCATGACACCGCCCCCTTTGTAAGAAATTTGGCAGCCACCACACAGCATAATGCCAAACTAAATAGAAACATGACCATGGTGTCTTTTACTCCTACATGTAATCGAACAAAAGCAGTTCTGGGATCAGGATTATCAAGCCCACGCGTTATAGCGGCTGCCGACAGCTCTTCGGCTATAGTAAAAGCGCGAACCAAAAGTGGTGTCATAAAACCTTCTATCAAAATGGATGGACGAGTAACAAGATTATGCAGTGAAATTTGAATCCCCCGCATCTTCATTGCATCTTTTATGTAACTCAGTTCTTCTTTAGCTGTAGGAAAGAACCGCATTGCAACTGCAAAAGTTATAACAAACGAACGTGGGAGCCGCAATGCATACATACCAGTAATCATCTCACTTACTGTTGTTGTTTCAATAAATGTCTGCGTATAAAGCAAGGCAGGCATAAACATACGAATACACAATACAAACATTAGAAACATACTCTTTAATATAGCGGGAATATATCCTGTTCCCCATATAAATCCCAACAAAAAAAGATAGGTAACGCCAAATTTTATAACTCTTTTTTTTCTGCCTGTCAGAAAAGCTAAAATGCATACAATTAAAAAAACCATACTTCCATAATGGATATCCTTTGCCCAGAATGACACAACACTAATGATAATGAGCAATAAAAATTTATATCTCACGTCAATCTTCAAAGCACTTTAACACCTCCTGATTGCTACTTTTACCTTAATATGCTATATTGAATTTGGTTAGTCGCAGCTAATATTTCTATCAATATACAGTTTGCCAGTACATATTGCAATGAACCTGTTTCTAAAATGTCCTTTACAAAAGAAATTATGTCTATAAGGAAAGGTAGAGAGATTTATGATGTATGAGTATACACCGAAAGAGCTGCTGGAACAGATTTGTTGCAGCATTGGAATGACATTAGCAGGTAATGAACCTCACGGCTGTGGTGTTCGATTAGAAGGTAATGGAAACAAAACCAACGGATATTTTTGGTATCTGGCTTATGAAGATCGATTTGCAGTTTCTAAATGCGATTTTGTATTTTGTCAAGACGTTTATATAGAATCTCAAGCCGGAGCTCCCTATATTTCCCTTCGCCTTGATTATGCAAGGCATCTGCCTCCCGGCATGATGCTCGCTTATATGGAAGAAAAAAGCGGGAGAACAAGAACCCTGATGAAGCGTGGTACTCGGGTGGCATACACTGAGGTAATGTATTTACCGTCATTCTATCAAAAGCATCTGGAAGCTGGTTTTACCAGTCTTCCCGCTAATCCTGTAGAGATATTAAAAAATATGGGGGGAGAACACAACTGGCCGCCTGAAATGGTGACTATTTTGACTGATATTTTTAAGAGCAGTCTTACGGGTATGTCAGCGGAGCTTTATTTTATTGCAAAAGCTTATGAATTGATGGCAGGACTCATCACAATGGGCAATAAGAGGCTGCCCAAGAAAAGCTCTGATTATGAGCAGATTTTGAGGGTTATACAATACATTGAGCATAATTATACAAGGACTATTAAGCAAGCTGAACTCACAAGACTTTTTAGTATGAGTGGGACAAAATTGAAGACTCTATTTCACCAATTTACAGGCGATACAATTACCGGTTACATAACAAGAAAAAAAGCTGACCGAGCAGCTCATATGCTGGCGGAATCTGATGATAGTATTGAACAAATAGCAAAAACGCTGGGTTTTGATACAGCAACGGGATTTGCAACATCATTTAAGAAGCAAATTGGGATTTCCCCATCTGAATACAGGAAAAGGATTATTTTTAATTGTCTGAAAAACCCTTCCGAAATTGACAATTTAACTTTTGATTAACAATGTTCTTCCTCTTTTTACAACTTCCGCCTCATGGCACGAATAGTCTTTTTTGTTTCTTTGTCCACTTTCAACGACTCTGTGATTTTCTGCAGTGCTCTGTTGTAGGTGAAATCATCTAAATGATTTTGGTCCAGATAGTTCAAGGTACACTTTGGAAACTGAACATAACAAATGGAGATTCCCTGGTAAACTTAAGGCTCGCACAAAAGCTGTCACAAACCGACCAATTGTTAATTTTAGGAATAAAACTTTGTATAAATGATAAACGTTCTTCAATTGAACATTTAGCGCATCCGATCACCATCCCCTTCAGCATAATTTCCTCAAAAGAATCTTCATTTGCAGATTGCAGATATTCTTCGTCTGCCAATGCTTCAAGCTGCTGTCTTATTTTTTCCTGCATTTATTTCCTCACTTCCATAGTTGAATATCTTTGTTTTAAGACTCAGCATGTTTTCTTTCCATATCCAATAGTTTTTCCTTAATATCCAGACCAGCTGCATAACCTACCAATTTACCATCCGCGCCTACTACTCTGTGACATGGAGTCACAATGAGGAGGGGATTTTTATTGTTTGCCATACCTACTGCACGAGACGCATTTGGGTTTCCAATCATCTTAGCAACGTCTTTATAACTGCGTGTTTCACCATAGGGGATTTCACGCAATGCACACCAAACACTTTTTTGAAACTCTGTACCTTCAGCCCCAAGGGGAAGGTCAAATTTTTTACGACTGCCTGAAAGGTACTCTGTAAGCTGTTTTTCTGCTTTTTCCAGCAATGATGTCTTCTGTCCCCCAGCGCCTTTTCTCACATCCTTTTCCAAAAACAATTCCGTAATAAGTCCGTCGCTTTCCGATATCCCAATCAATCCAATTGAGGACTGCATATATAATGTATATTTCATGAAATCCGCCTCCTTTTTATTTTAATATACTCTATATTCTTATCCTTGTCAGCCGAATTTTCACCTTTCAATTTTTTAATCCGACCCAACAATACTCTTTTTCAAACTATACATGGATTATTTTTCTTGTACCTTACTTAAATATTCTTCGAGACAAATAAAACACCCTTATGATCATTTGGTTTATCACAAGAGTGTTTTATGCAGGACCAATACTTACATATAGTTTATGACAAAAATGTGCCTACTTGAAGTTTATATCATTATCATATATACTTTTATTATCAAAGTCAAATACTAGTCTATGGAGGTTTATTATGGAATTTTTAGAGTTAGCACAGAACCGCTATTCTGTAAGAAAATTTAGTGATGCAAAAGTGGAAAAAGAAAAATTAAATTTAATTCTTGAAGCAGGACGTATTGCTCCTACCGCCTGCAATTATCAACCACAAAGAATACTTATACTTAACAATGATGAGGACTTATCAAAACTTAATCTTTGCACCCCCTACAACTTTAATCAGCAACTGGCATTGCTCGTTTGCTACGACAATACAGTAAGTTGGAAAAGAAAATACGACAGTAAGGATGAAGGGGAAATAGATGCAAGTATTGTTGCCACTCACATGATGCTGCAGGCAGACGCGTTGGACATTGGTTCAACATGGATCGGACATTTTGATCCGGCAAAGATCAAAGAGGCCTTTGAACTTCCCGATAATATTATTCCAGTTACCATATTGCTGATGGGATATGCTGCTGAAGATGCTGTTCCTAATAAACTCCATTATGAACGAGCAGACATTACACAAACCGCTTTCTATGGCACATTTGACAAATTAAAAGCTGAGTAAAGATAATGACAAATAGGCTGGCACACCAGGTAACTGGTGCGGCAGCCATATTAATTTGCCAACAATAACACTGATATTAATCCTAGAAATAGCACAGCAGCAATTCCAGCAATAACTGAGATTATCCAATCTAATTTCAACTTATCTTTTATCACCTTCAACAATAAACCATACAAAACAATACCTGTAATACCGCCGAAACTATTAGTGATTAAATCAGTAACATCTGTGCTGCCGATAGAAAGAATAAACTGCATTATTTCCAAAAAAAGGCTTGTACAAAAAATAACTATAATTTTCTTTCCCACTCTCATTTTGTCATACAGCATAGACAATAAAACCCCAAAAGGGACAAAAATAATAACATTATCTATTATCTCTCTAAGGTGAAATCGATTTACAACAACAGTAGAATAATAAAAGGGGATTAAGTTTACGCTTCTTATATGGTCTATATCACTTATGGTAAATTGCAGTTTAAATAGTATAATCCATACCAATAAAATCAAGTAACATATAAATAACAAAGAAGTAATGATCTTTAACTGTTTTTCTTTTTTTTCCATTACAATGTTTTTCCTTTCCAGATAACATATAACAATTTTAACATTGTACCAAAAGATTCTTTCTTATTTATAAATATATTCTTGATAATATATTAAGATTTTTATTGGTCCTGAACTTGACCGAATCTACCAGTATGTAAAACTATGGTATACTGGATTTATAGCAAACGTTACCAAAAAGAGTTTTTCATAAACAATAAAATAATTATATTTGTTTTTAAGGAGAAAAAAGACATGTCTAAAAAAGAAGATGTATTTGAACAGGCTAAAATAAAATTAAATCTACTCAAAGAAAAGCTTAATTTTAGTGAGCTGCAATTTGAAAGAATAAAGTCTACTATATTTAAGTCTTTAATATGGGATGAAAATATAAATAACGCTTTTGTTGATTTTATAGACGAATGTGATGATGAAGAAAAATCAGAAATAAGTTTTAGATATGAAGCAGCCAAGTTAGCCAGTACTTCTGCTAAAGCATTATGGAAACAGTGTAGTAAATGCGCTGATTTTGATTTACCAAAAGAAAGCATGATTTTAATTTTAAGTGATTTTACTGAGTATTTTGAAACCTTTGCTTATCAATTTAATAACAATGAGGATACAGAAATATTAATAAATCTTCGCAAGACTTTAAAGGAAATAAAACAGATGTAAAAACTGTTTTATTCCTCTTTCCTGCCTAAAATGGTGTGTAGGCAGAGTTAGTCTTTACTATTTTTTTACCTAGACTGTAATAAGCGAAGCATCCACTCTAAATTGTTCGCTCACGTATTTGGCATATGTTTCATGACTCTCAACAAGTTCACCATGAGTGCCGCTTCCGGTAATCTGGCCTTTTTCCAGAAAGTAGATTCTGTCACTGTCCACAATGGTAGCAAGCCTGTGTGCTATCACCAGAGTTGTTCGTCCTTTCATTAAATTGGTCAGCGCACTCTGAACCATCATCTCTGATTCACTGTCTAGACTGGCTGTCGCTTCATCCAGCATTAGAATTTTGGGATCACGTAAGAATGCACGGGCAATGGCAATTCGCTGCCGCTGACCTCCGGAAATCTTGACCCCTCTTTCACCAACCTCCGTTAGTAATCCATCGGGCATCTCTTCTACAAACTGACGGGCGTAGGCAAGCTCAAGCACTTTCCATAGTTCATTGTCACTAAATTCTTTCTTTAATCCATAAGTCAGATTATCCCTGATCGTTCCAGCCATAATTGCGCTATCCTGAGACACAAAACCTATTTGGCTTCGATAGTCCGTTAAATTAATATCTTGAATATCTGTATCTCCAAATCGAATGTATCCTTTACCAGGATCGTAAAATCGTTCAAGCAAACTAAATATTGTTGATTTTCCACCACCGGAAGGACCGGCAAAAGCAATGATTTGATTCGGATTTGCTTCAAAAGACACTCCTGTTAGTATCGGTTCATCATTTTCATAAGCAAAATCAATATCAGCCACTTTAATCTTCTTACCCGTCAGGTCCAAGATTTCTCCGGTCTGTAAATCTTCAGGTTCTTCATCCAGTAATTCTTGAATTCTTTTTGTGGAACCGGCAGCTTTTGCCATTTCTGTAAATAAGGTTGCAATACTTGGCATTGCTCCAATCAGGTTAAATAAGTACATAAGGAAACTCATCAATGTTCCAATAGCCATCGCGCCAATAGCTATGCGGTGCATACCATAAGCCAGCAGACCAAAAATCATGCTCATCATCACCATCATCATCATTGGCTGCATAGTCGCATCAAAAACTGCCTCTTTCTTCCCCACTTTAAATAACTTATCTACTTGATGATTTACACTCGTCTGCGCTTGTTTTTCCGCATTGGACGTTTTCATCAGACGTATCTCACTTAACGTCTCACTGGCAATACCACTAAATTCGGCAAGAGCATCCTGCCGCATATGACCCACTTTAGTACCAAATCCAAAAATAGGCAGCATAATAATCAGTACGACTGGGACCGCTACCAGCATTGCCAGACACATGCGCCAGTCCATTCTAATCATCATATAAACAGAACCTAACACCAAAATGATGCTGGATATGGTTTGTGGAAATGTAGTGGCAAGCAACTGTTTTACTTGTGAGGTGTCGTTGACTAAACGGCTGGAAATCTCACCTGATTTAACTGTATCAAAATATTTTACCTTTAATGTTGTTAATTTGAACCAAAGATTCTTTCTTAAATTCTGAATAACATTTTCCCCGAAAATACCAAGGACCGTTCCCCCTATTGCGGAGATAATTGCAGATCCCACAAATAGTAACACTACCGTTAACAATAATTTAGAGTCGATTCCTTTTGAAAAATTATCGACTAATGATGACGCTAATTTGGGTACATAAATTTGCACACTTGAAGATGCCATCAATAAAAGTATACCTGTAATTAAAAGATAATACTTAGGCCTTGTTGTGGAAATTAGTTTAAAAAATTGCTTGAATGAAAATTTCGAGCCATCTTTTCTGACTTCAGCATTCTCTCTTCCTCCATCCATTATCTGCGCCCCCTTCCAAAAAATCTACCGTCTCCACTAAAAGCTCTATGAAAATCTTCTCCAAAACCTCCGAAAGCTTCACCCCCACTGCGCTCTAACATCTGTTCGCGGGCACGCCCCAGATGAGCAGACATTTGACTAAAATGATGCCATCTTCTGTCATCACCAAAAATAGTATTCAATTTCGACTTGAACTCTTCGTCAGAAATATTTTCTGCAATACGTGATAAGTACTCTTCTAACTTCTCCAGTTCTTCATCCTCAAAACCTTTGAACAACTCATCTCTAAGACCTGAAGAAAAATCTCCTCGATCTTTAATGCTTCGACTCCCCGTATCTGTCAGCCTGACAAAGGTAACTCTTGCATCCTCCTCCGATTTTACACGTTCAACGGTTCCTGCCGCTTCTAGTTTTTTTATGATTTGCGTTACACTCGAAGGCTTGATGTCCAGGTATTCGGAAATACGGCCAGCCGTTACACCATCCTCTTTTGATAATAACAACAGCGTATCGAAAGCGTTATCCGTTTTACGTTCAACCTGACTGGCAAAAATTAAAAAAGGCTGATGTGCAATTTCCATTAATTTATTCAATATGTTATCTTTATTCATTATCGTTCCTCCATTATTGTTTATTTAGTTTCGTTGTTCACTAACAAAATATATGATAGCGCATTTTATTTCGTTAGTCAATGGGTAAACTAAATAAATTGTTTTTTATAAATATTTTATTCTTTTTTTCCAGCCCCATAATTACCTGTATATAAAAAAAGCCTTAAGCTCTGTACACTCAAGACTTTTTCTAATCTAAATTTTCTTAGAAAGTCAGGCTAGCCTTATCACATATACGTTCAGTATAAAAGGTTATCTGCTCTCAGATATAAACTCTTTTGTCATTTCAGCAATTGCTTCTGACTGTGTCCACTGCAAATAATGAGAACCATCTAAAAATTTAATTTTTTGAATATCCAGATTTGTATTCATGTCTTCATGTAACTTTACCCACGACGAATCTGATTTGCATGTTTCACTGCTTAATATCTGCAATACTGGTATGTCTTTTGGATACTTAACTTCAAACAATTCCTTACCATTATTATTTAAGCATTTATTTTCGCTATACTGTGCCTTTGTAATGGATCTTTGATTGACTAAGGCTGTAACATTCTTTATCTCCTCATTAGAGTAACTTTTACTGTTTTCCATATCTTGAATAAAGGATACTCCAGAACTATTAGAAAGCCGTGTAAGTCCAGTTATATCCATAAATTTTGCAAGATAGTATACGCCATTTGAAATTTGTGGAGCCGGATCACTTTCCATCTGATTTGGTACCGAAGAATCAATACCAATCATGGCTTCCACTTCTTCTGGATAAGTATTCATATACTCAAGGCAGTATATGCCTGAAACCGAATGGGGCATCAGTATATACGGCGGCTTTATTTTTAACTGCGTTAACGTGCTCCGGATTTCTTCTACTTTGACCTGATTTGTCTGGCTGGCACTTGAATCGTCACTTAAACCATTTCCCGCATACTCCAGCGTTACTACCCTGTATTGCTTACTTAATTTATCTGCTAGAGGCCTAAAATCAATTATTGGACTGGGCGTTCCCATTCCACTTAGTAATACAATCGTTTTATCACCCTCACCAGCAGTTGACACGCGTATGTTCTTGCCATTCACCAATACATCTTCCCCTACTTTAATTAATGCTTTATTTTCTTTTACACAAAGAACTTTATTCCAAACTGATGTGCAGACCATAAAAATGGATAAAAGTATGAAGAATACTACGATTACCTTTTTTAGTATCTTTCCTGATTTTTGTAGTTTTTTTCTCATTTTATTTCGGAAAAGTAAATTTAAAATTTATTTCTAATCTGATTCCATAAGGGGAATCTGCATAATTACCCGGGCACCTCCAGTTGTTTGGTCATTTTCAAGCTGAATGATTCCATTATGCTGCTTTATGATTGTTTCTACAATATATAGCCCCAGTCCATAGTGTGCCCTATTTCCCCGGCTGATATCTCCCATATAAAACGGTTCAGTACCATGCTTTAGTGCAGTTGAACTGAATCCACATCCTGTGTCTGTAATGGAAATTTCTGCTTTGCCGTTGTCTGTAGTAACAACTATTTTTACTGTGTCCTTTTGGGGTGTATAATCCAGAGCATTGGATAGTAAGTTTGTAAATGCCCGTCTTAATAAATTTAAGTCTGCTGAAACAAAAATATTCCCTTTCCCCTTTTCAATCAATATTTCGATTTCTTTTCCTTCTGACACACGCTTCAACCCCGAAACAATATCATCAAGCAACTCACTCAGTACAATTTTCTGTTTGTTTATAACATAACCACTTTCAGCTTTTGACAATTCCAGTATCTGACTTAAATACAACTCGATATCTTTCAGGCTATATTTCATATCTTCAATATAGTCTTTACAATCATAATCTAACCCACGACACTGTAACAAATCCAAGTTCCCTTTTAATATAGTAATTGGTGTTTTAAAGTCATGTGCAAGTGCCACTATTTGTTCTTTCCGGTTTTGTTCCAGGCGCCATTGGGTCTCCAATGCCTCTTTCAATGCCCACCGCATATCGTTCATACTATCAAGTACAATATCGATTTCTTTAATTCCACTCAGGTGGATATCAAAATTCAAATCCTGTACTTTGATTTTTTCACTGACGCTTAAAATAGACTGTCCTTTTTTTCTCAGTTTTTTTGCCGTCAAAAATGGAATAGCTATAATAATAAAAATAACAGCGCAAAAGTAGCCCATCACCATTGCTGCTTCGAACCAGGCAAAAGTCTGACTGCTAAAAACATGCTTATCCGAAATCACGGATAAGAGTATTAACATGCCTATTGTCAATCCTAAAATGCCAAATCCAGTACCATACACTGCCTTCATAATTATAGACATTAGTGATATCTGATAATTTTTTTTGTGCTTTACTTCCCCCACTTATATCCGATCCCCCAAACTGTCTGTATTGGTGAAACTTTGGCATCATCTAATTTGCTTCTAATATTCTTGATATGAGTTGCTATCGTATTGTCATTGCTCTCTCCATCAAAACCAAATACTTTTTCATATATCTGCTCTCTTGAAAATACCTGTCCCTTATGCTTTGCAAGAAATTCACAAATTTGGTATTCTCCTCTTGTCAGATTTATGCTGTTACTTCTGACCATTAGTATCATTGCGTTTAAGTCAAATGTAATGTCTTCCAGCTGCAGCATTGCATGATGTTCACGGCTTTCTCTCCTCAAATGTGCACTAACCCTTGCCTTAAGTTCTTCCATTCCAAACGGCTTTTTAATATAGTCGTCTGCACCCAGACCAAATCCGTATACAAGATCTTCTTCCTCAGTTCTTGCCGTAATAAACAAAATTGGGCAATCCACCTTGTCACGAATTTTCTTACAAACTTCAAAACCATCTGTTCCCGGCATCATGACATCAAGCAGAATCATATGAAAGCATGAAATCTTGTTCTCATCCAGTTCCTCAAAACTCAGACACAAAGTAACGGAATGCCCATCTTGTGTCAGTATATTTTTTATTAATCTAAGTATTCTTTCATCATCATCTACAACGAGTACGCTTGCCATTAATTTCTGAATCTCCCTTATGTTACTTTTCCTTAGCTCCTTCCAAGGAGCAGTATATGATGTAATTTTAAAGATTTTATAAAGATTTCTATTTTACTATTTTTACAATACCATTACCATAAAATAATGTCCACACAAAAGAGCATGGATGCTTATCTCCATGCTCCTTAATTTACTTCTATTTGATTTATTCTATTTATTTTCTGCATATGCTTTTTTTAAGGCAGCCAAAAAATATGTTTCATCTTGGGCACCAGATACCGCATATTTTCCATCAAAGATAAAATGTGGTATAGTGTCAATTCTTAATCTGCGGGCAGCATCTTCATCTTTCTGTATTTCCTTTTGCAATACACCACTTGTTAGCTCATTGTTCAATTCGGATACATTAAGTCCAATATCGTCAGCTATTTGCAGAAGTGCCTCCCGGTCTCCAATGTCCATACCGTCTTCAAAATATTCTTTAAAATACCGCTTGATCAAGGTATGCTCTTTTTGAAACCGTTTTGCATACTGCATAATCTGATGTGCAAATCCAGTATCATTGAGCTTCATTATATCAAAATTGTAGTGCAGACCCACCTGTCGTCCCGCATCAGCAATTCTGGCATTATTACCTTTGGACTGCTCATAACTGATATTATATTTATCTGCAACCACTTGATGAATATCTTTGCCTTGAGTGTGTTCATTTGCCATACGCAGCTGAAAGCTTCTAAAAACAAGATCAACCTCGTCTTTGTGCTCGAACGCTGATAATGCCTTTTCAAACTTTGTTTCGCCCAAATAGCAAAACGGGCATACAAAATCAAACCAAACCTCTACTTTCATGATAGTCCCTCCTTTCTTATCCATTAAAACAATAAGAGGGAAGCAGCTCAATCTTAAGCTGTTTCCCCCTGTTTTATTTAAGCAATTTTATCAATCCAAGCGGCAAAATCAGCTAAAAATCCATCAATAAATTCTTTGGTACCATCGCTATTTAATGCCCCGTTTTCATCAATCAATGTGTGATAAGCGCCAATATACGCTTCTGGCTGAGCAAGTGTCAAAACATTAAGGAAAGCCAGCACCTGACGCAAATGATGATTTGCACCAAAACCGCCAATTCCACCGGGAGACTGACTGATTACTGCACCCGGTTTGCCGCTCCAAACGTTTTCACCATATGGACGAGAACCTATATCAAGTGCGTTTTTCAATGCAGCCGGAATAGAACGATTGTGCTCCGGTGTAACAAACAGAACAGCATCTAAAGCCTTAACCTCATTGCGGAATTCTGTATATTCTTTTAAATCCTCGCCATCATAATCCTGATTATAAAGAGGAAGTCCTCCGATATCGATGGTCTTAAATACATAGCCTTCCGGCGCATGATCTTTGACATAGTCTGCAACGCTACCGGAAAACGAATTCTTTCTTAAACTACCTGTGATAATTCCAATTGTTTTACTCATATAAATATACCTCCATTTAAATAATTTGTGTTATAACTACTGATTACAAACAGTAAATCTTGTACAAATAAACTGCGGATTTTCTATTTCATTTAAAATTGCAACTGCCATGGTTCCACTTGTTACTACTGATTTACCTTCTGAGGAAGTTAGCAGATGATCCTTTCCTATAACAGGAGTCGTAGCTTCACCGGGTACAAAATCGGCCGATGGTGATACGCCTACCCAGTTCACATTTTCAATACTGCGCAAAAAGTTAAGTGTCTTGTAAGCTTCCGTTGGTATTGAAATCCAAGATGCAGCGTCTGGAACCGTCTTTAAGGTATCCAGGAACAGTTTGTCATTTTCATCTAACAGACTGGCAGCTCCGAGAATGAAGAACAGTCTGGGACTTTTTGTTTCGCGGAACAGACTAACTAGCTTAGCAGCCAGATCCAAATGTAAATATGCTTTATCTGGCGATGTTGCAAATGCGTTTACAATAACATCAAAACTTTCTAGATCCGATTTTGTTAATTCAAATACATCCTTATCAATAACTTTTACAGCGTCTCCAAACAACGAAACAGCTTTATCCTTATGTCGGACAATTACAGTGACCTCGTGTCCGCGTGACACGCTTTCTTTGTACAATTCTGTGCCGGCCATGCCAGTGGCACCAATAATTGCAATTTTCATATCACACCTCCTGATAAATTTATTAGTGTTTTTTATGTATATCTCTTTTGTAACCATTATAGTTACAGATAGACATTTTGTCAAGTCTACAAATAACATTTTTTACAATTGAAATAAAAATAATTTAACTCACTGCTTTTTTGTCTAAGTATTGCTATTAGTCAGTATAGACATTTGCATGACAAAAATGGGGAGTCTAATCCTATTGGATTATCATCCCCTTCATATCCCAAATGCTATTTTTTATGGTTCCTTCCAGATAGACATACCTGTCCTGGCTATCAAAATACATTCTGGTTGTGGCTGCCATCTCTCCATCATTTAAATAGATTTCTAATAAAGATGTATCTGCATATATTTCTATTTTGTACAGTTCTTTTATTTTCCAACGTCGAATATCTCGACCTCTGCCAGTCTTTTCAGTTAAAGTAAGCGAAAATGTTCCCTGTTCCCAGCATAATGTAACCATTTCAGCAGATTCTTTTGCATGCGTCAGCACTAATTTTATATTATTTTCTATGTTACATTGCATTTCCAGCTTAAATATATCTTTTTTCGCCTTATAAAATATCCCGCATTCAAAGAATTCTTGTGTTCCTAGAAGCGCAGAGATTTCATTCACAGGATTTTGATATAGTTTCCCGTTTTTTACGGTGATGCATCTTGGCATAGTTAGTGCATGCTGCCATCCTTTTTCTATGGTCGGTAAATTATCATAATCTGCATCTGTAATTCCTGCCCATCCAATCACAATTCTTCTCCCCTTTTCATCTTCAAAGCTTTGGGGCGCGTAAAAATCAAAACCCATATCCCATTCATGAAAGTCTGCATGAATCATACTTCCAGGTAACAGTGTCCCACCAGTTTCATCAACTGCTTCTTCGGGTTTTTCAAGAATAAAATAGCCTGATTGGTACACGTTTTGATGGCAAAAATCTTCTTTTTGCAGCCCCTGAGGAGAGATTGACAGTATTTGAGTTTCTTGAACACTAAAATAATCCGGACATTCCCACATATAACCAAAGTCATATGTGGTAGTAATTTCTCCTCTGTAATTCCAATGATACAAATCTTTGGAGTGAAAGATAATAACGGCTCCTTTATCCTGGTTGTTTCCTTTTTTTCTTCCGCCTTGTATCATATAAAAACCATCTTTTGCTTTCCATACCTTTGGATCTCTTACGTGGCAAGTGTAATCTTCTGGGTAATCCTTGTTTGTCATTAGCAGTGTCTTATCAGAAAAATGGCATCCATCTACACTTTCCACTAATATTGTATTTGCTTCTCTTCCTTTTTCGATATAATCAAACTTTCCCAAATGTTTTACATTTCCGGTATAGAACAGATACATTTTTTCCTTATGTATAAGGGCCGAACCTGAATACACCCCATCTCTATCATAGGGTGTATCTGGAAATAGGGGTGGCGTCTGGACGTTCCAATGAATCAAATCAAGAGAAGTATAATGTCCCCACGCCTTCATTCCACCATTTGCGTCTAGAGGGGAATATTGATAAAACACATGATATAACCCCTTAAACTGACAAAGTCCATTTGGATCATTCATCCAGCCTGCGGCTGGCATTAGATGAAACTTCAGCCGGTATATATCTTTTGATTTATTAATCAGGCTTTTTTGTTCCGCTGATTGCATAAGGCAACGCAGCTCATTTCTGGTTTTATTCACTTTATCACCATTACTTTCTCTCCAATCAATGTTGATCCCGTTTTTACCACCTCTATACTGTTATAATTTCCTGTATTAGTAAGCACAATTGGCGCGGTCAAATCATATCCAGCTTCCTTTATCTTCTCTAAATCAAATTGGAGCAATAACTGCCCTTTCTTTACCGTCTCTCCATGTTTTACTGATACAGAAAAAAACTCACCTTGTAAATTTACTGTATCCATCCCAATATGAATTAAAACCTCCATTCCATCCAAAGAAACAAGACCAATTGCATGGCCCGTATCCATTATCAGGGAAACAGTTCCGTCAAAAGGTGCGTACAGTTTTCCTTCTTCAGGAATTATTGCACAGCCTTTTCCTAAGATTTCACCTGCAAATGTAGCATCTTTTACTTGTGATAGTGGAATGACATTCCCTTTCATAGGACTATAAACGGTATTGTTTTCTCCGTGTTTTTCCCCTTGTTTCTCTTCTTTTTCCTTAAAAAGAATCCATGATATGATAAACGCACTGCCCGCCGCAACAAGAATCTCAATTGCATACTGCATGGTGTGGCCTGTGGTAATCAAAAATCCAAAGATTCCTGTAATTCCATATGCAGATGCTCCAATCCCAAAGATTCCCGCAACTGCACCACCAAGGCCTCCGCCAATACATCCTGCTACAAATGGTGTCATATAACGAAGGTTAATTCCAAAGATAGCGGGTTCTGTAATGCCAAGAAATGCTGACAGAGATGCCGGCAACGCAACCGCTCTTGTCTTAGATTTTCTCGTCTTAATGGCAACTGCCAAAGCAGCACCTCCTTGTGCCACATTTGCAGCTGTTGCAATTGGCATCCATATATTTACTCCATTTTTACTTAACAACCCTGCCTCTAGTGCATTATACATATGATGAAGTCCTGCAACTACCGTTGGCGCATAAAAGATACCCGCTATTCCTCCTCCAATTCCAAATGGCAGTGTAATTAATTTTTCTGCTGCTAATAATACACCATTTTCTAAGTAAGAAAAAACGGGACCTATCATCGTTAAAGTAACATAACCAGTTACCAATACCGTAATAAGTGGTGTTACAAAAAGATCTAATATTTCCGGCACGATTTTATGAAGCTTCTTTTCTAGTACAGACATCAGCCATACTGCAATAATAACAGGAATTACATGTCCCTGATATCCCACCAGCTTTACACTATATAAATCAAACCATACAGAAGCACTTGGTATGTCTAAAGGATTCATTCCTGACACCGCCCATGCATTAATCAGATCAGGATGAATCATAATCATACCTATTACAGCTCCAAGAAACGGATTACCCCCAAATGTTTTAGCGGCACTAATGGCGATTAATACCGGCAGAAATACAAACGCTGCATTACTGAATAAATGAATTACAGTGTAAGTGCCCGACTGGGTCATTGCAGGCCATAAATTTGCAAATCCTTCTAGTAATCCCATCAGTAATCCGCTTGCAACAATTGCCGGAATGATAGGAACAAAAATATCTCCAAGTATTTTTACGGCTCGTTTAAATAGATTTTGCTTTGCTGCTGCCGCTTGCTTTACCTCTGCTTTAGAAACTCCCTTTATACCAGCAACATGAACAAATTCATCATACACCTTATTTACAGTTCCCGTTCCAAAAATAATCTGTACCTGCCCCTGTGCTTTATAAACCCCTTTTACACCCTCAATATCTTCAATCATTTCTTTGTTTAATTTGCTATCATCCTCGATCACCAGCCTCAATCTGGTTGCACAATGAGCCGCCGATACAATATTATCTTTTCCCCCGATTTGATTGACAACTTCTTGCGCTGCTTTTCTGTAATCCATAGAATTCTCCCTTCCATCCTAAACTTACCTTTTAAAGTCACAATTATACGGCACTATCATTTACTAAAGAAAACGTTCTCATATATTTGTCTTTGATATATCTTGTTAGCTATATATTAATATTGTTTTTATATGAGAACGTTCTCATGTTGTGTTTTAATAATAGTACATTTAGGAATCTTTGTAAATTGTCATATACGCCAAATCAAATTCTATTTTTTATACACATTGCACAATATAATTATACTAGGGTCAAAAGGTCATGTGTTTCATGCTCGCATGAAACACATGACTTTTGACCACAACATCATATAATATTTAAATATAAATGAAAACTAATAATATTTTTAATCAGCGCTCTATCTTTTTGTAGATGACTTTTCTTTCACCTGATATCCCATTTTGATTGATTTCTTAAAGTCATCTCCACTCATTATTATTTCAAGAAGAAGCCTTGCTGCCTCTTCTCCGCTCGTTTCATAAAAATAATGAACAGTTGTAAGGGATGGCGTTACAACCTGACCAACAGCAGTATCCCCAAATCCGGTTAACTGTACCTGCTCTGGTATCTTTTTGCCTGTTTCATTAAGATATTTAATCGCACCAATTGCAATATTATCTGTTGCACAAAATAAAGAATCTATCTCAGGATGGCTGATAATCAACTCTTTTGCCTGCTCATATCCAGACTCGATACTAAATTTTGCTTCAGTCATAAAAACAGAATCTTCGTGAATTCCCTTTCCTCTCAGGGCCTCGTAAAAACCCTTTTTTCTCTGCGCTCCTGCTGCTTTATCTTTTGTTGTGACACCAATATAGCCAAATTTTTCACCTTTCTCTATAAGGATTTCTGCAATTTCTTTAGCTGCATGAAAGTCATCTTGATAAACACATGAAAATCCATCTATCTGCTGTCCAATCACCACAACAGGAACCTCCACTTCCTTCATAAGCCTTAAGTGAGCCTTAGAAAATATGGTTCCCATCAAGATAATCCCATCCACTTGATTTTTTTTAAATGCCTGCAAATATTTTAACTCTTCTTTCTCATTGTTCTGAGTATTTGCAAGTATAACACGATATCCTACCTTAGAAAGTATAATACCAATCCCATCTACCATATGGCTGACTGCTTCAGACTGAAGCTTTGGGATAATAATACCGATTAGTTTTGTTACCTGTTTTCTTAAATTCTGCGCTTGAACAGAAGGTTCATAACCAGTGTCTTCTACTACTTTCTGTATGGCTTTTCTTTTCTCATCGCTTACATATCCATCATTAAAATACCTTGATACCGTAGCTCTTGAAACACCTGCCATCTTAGCAATTTCGTTTATATTCACGTCTGTACGACCTCCATGTAAATCTAATGCTTTTATTTTAACATAAGCCGACTATTATGAAAACTTTTTTGGAAATAACTGTTCAATATTAAACAGAACTAATCCGCTTAAAATTATTAGTCCTCCAATAATAGTTGTTAAATCCGGAAATTCCTTGGCAATTACTAACCCCAGCGCAGTGGTTAAAAAGGGGGTTACATACATATAATTGCTGACAGATGCAATATTTTCCGCAACTTCAAAGGCTTTTGTCCATGAAACATAAGCAATCGCACTTGAAAAAACCCCCATAATCAAAACAAATATAACTGAACTGAAGGATATACCTCGAACTTCACTGACTGTTTTTGGTAAAAATATCAGCAGCATAATCGTTCCCGAAAATATACTCATCATGGTACTTTGAATTGCAGAGTATTTTTGAACTAGCTTCTTTTGTAATAAATTATAAGTTGCCAATAATACAGCCGCTAGAAAAAGCCAGTTCAATCCATTAGTAATGGTGAACCCTTTACTTAAAATTGTAATGATTATCACACCAAGAAAGGATACACCCATGGCCAGCCACTGCTTAACCTTGATTTTCTCTTTGTAGAATACTCTTGAAAGCAATGCTGTTATCATTGGAACTGTAGCGATAATCACACTACTTGTCGCAGCATTCACCTCTTTAACCCCTTTGTTAAATGCAATCATATATATAAAAAAACCAGAAGCTCCAGTCAATATGATTAACCACAAGTCTTTTAGTTCAACCTTGCGTAACTTATAGAAAGGTATCAGACATAGAAGAACAATTGAAGCAATTAAATAGCGTAAAAACCCTAACGATTCTGATGATAATTCCCTCATCACCAGACGCGACAAAACAAAAGACAACGACCAACAAATGATGGTAATAATAGCATACACATGGAAACTGAGATTTTTTTTCATTTTTCCCCTCCTCAATCTATTATTCAACATCTTAGCATCTTCAGCAAATGTTAACAATAATTTCTTTATATTTTGAGAGTAAGAAAATAATGAATGCATGTCGTGAGAAAGATTATATCCTTTTCCTTATATTGAATGGTTATTGACAACAATCTCTTGTTTTGTAATAATGTATTCATTCTACAAGGAAAGGAACATAGTGATCTTATGAATTCAACATTATATTATGATATATCTATGCCTTCTAATATCGAAGAAGGCAAAAAATATCCCGTTCTTTATGCAATGCATGGACGTGGCAGTAATGAGACAGATATTATAAGCTTATTTAAAGAACTAAAAGAGCGTTTTATTCTTGTCGGTATTCGAGGAATGTTAGATTTGAATGGTGGTTATGAATATTTTACAATCAAAGGTTTTGGAAATCCCAACACAGACTCCTTTGACCACGCAATAGAAGAACTCACCCAACTGATTAATAACATTCCTGAGAAGTATCCTGTGGATACTTCCAGGCAATTTTTAACTGGATTCAGTCAGGGTGCTATTCTTTCCATGAGCCTTGCTTTGATACTTGGAAACCAGATAAAAGGAATTGCTGCTTTAAGCGGATACATTCCAAAACATGTGAAAGATAATTACCCCCTGAAACCAGTTGCTGATTTATCCATCTTTATAGCTCACGGTAAAGTTGACCCAATCTTCCCAATAAATATTGGGGAAGAAAACTATAAATTCTTTAAAGAACGAACTAAAAATGTACAGTTTTATACATATCCAATTGAGCATCACATCTCAAAAGAGGAACAAAATGATGTGATCAAGTGGCTAAAAGAACAGAGTTTATAAGACCTTAAGGAGTTATCTGATAAAAATATTGAGGTTCATGGGTCTTATTGAGGCTATACCATGCCTCTAATGTTTTTGAAGAAAACACATCCAGCGCTCTAAGGACATGTACAGCAAATTCCAACGGTGCTATTCCCGATGCAGTAATCAATCTTCCATCAGTAACAGCATCTTCCATTTTGTAATACTTTTCGCCGGCATATGAGGGACAGATCATTTTTAGATATTCTAAGTCATTGCTCGTATGGCGATGTGAATTCAACACCCCTGCCTGAGCAAGTCCTATTGTAGCACCACAAATTGCCGCAACCCATATTCCTTTTGCCAAACACCTCTGAGCGAACTTTAAGATGGGTAGATGCATTGTTTCTGTCCATGTACTTCCCCCTGGTAGAATTAATGCATGTGTGTTCTCAATGCTGCATTCATCCAGCTTGATGTCCGGCAGTATTTTCAATCCGCCCATTGTAGTTACAGGTGTTTTATCCATTCCAACTGTAACTATTCTTGATGGTGTCAGCCCCTTTTTTAAATATCTTCCCGAGTTAAGCTCAGCGGTCAAGTAACCTATTTCCCAATCTGACATTGTATCAAATACATAAAGATATACGGTATTATTCATTTCTAAGTTCTCCTTCTATTTTTTCATCAAGTGATACCAGCAATTGGTCATCATTGATTATCAGCATTATAAAACAGCTTCACTGACATCTGCTGTCAGTGAAGCTGTTAACGTTGATAATATTCCATTAATTCCGATGCAGCCACAACAAGGTCCTTCTTCAGACTTTGTGGCTCAATGATTTGAATAGATTTCCCGTAAGGCAGGAGTAAATAAGGGATATATAGATGAATTAACTTTTCCTCAAATAGAAAAATGGCTTTGTTTTCTGTCCGTTCTTTCAGATGGTGTCCGATAAACCAGTGCAGGCATAAGTCATCCAATACCTCTGACCGAGCTCCAATAATCAAAGAAATCCCCCTGCTCTTTTCATCTATATCAGGCAATAAATTTCCCATAAAAAACTCGCGCGCGGAGAAATTCTCGGGACGCTTAAATATATTTTGATTACGCTTGATTCTTAGGATGCGTTCAGCCCGAAAACTGCGGATTTCATTCCTCAGGTGGCAAAATGCAACAATATACCATCTATTATTCCAGTAAACCATTCCATAGGGGTCTATCACTCTATTCTTGGACTTATCTTCACGGCCGGTGCGATAATCAATTTCTACAGAATATTCATGTTCAACCGCCTTCTCCAATTCCGCCAATACAGGCCCAATAGAAGAGGATCCCTTGCTGTTGATTACTTCAAATCCTGCTAACTGATGGTTCAGAATACTTACTTGTTCTTGATTCGAATACATTTTCAACTTTGCTGTCGCATTGTCCAATGCCTTACTCGAAGGATATCCAGCTTCTTTTGCGAAGACAGCCGCATGCAGGAGCGCCTTTTTTTCTTCCAGCTCAAAGAGCAGCGGTGCTCTGATAAACTTATTCAGCAGGCTATACCCGCCATTATGACCTGCATCGGATATTATAGGCACTCCACTGGCACACAGTGCATCAATATAGCGATAAACAGTCCTTATATTTATTTCCAGTTTTTCAGATATCTGTTTTGCAGTCATTTTAGCGCCTGAATTCAGCATCCACAGGATTGCCAGCATATTATCGTTTTTAGCCATAGCATGTCCTCTTCTATGAAATTACGGGTTAACGCTTTTTATGAACGTATGCAGACCAAATTACATTTAAACATGTATTTTAATTTGCATTTTCTTTGCTTTGATTTTCTCCCTCAATAGCTTTCAATGCTTCTGTTTTACTTCCGGTAGTAGACCTAATAGAGAACGCAATGTTCACAATATGATCTGATATTCTTTGCAATGAAAACAACACGGAATAAATACTTTTTGACACCTCAACAGGGTACATGCCAGAATTTAGGCGTACAACATGTTCGTTACGAGTAGAAGATATTAGTTTTTTTATTTTCTTATGAAGAGTTGAAATTTTCCTGAAGTTTTCGGTTCTGCGGCTTACAAACGCATCAACCCCTAAATCATACATTTCAGATATGTGCCCGTGGATTAAGCTGAGTTCATCTTTGGTCTGTTCCAAAAAGCTCACATTATTATCCTTCATATAACTGGTTTCTTTTACCAAAAGTATTGCATAATCACCCAGCCGCTCAATATCATTAGTTACATGATGCAAACCACCTACCAGTTTTTCGTCATCGGCAAATTTCGTGGCAGAAGAAATTTTAATAAAAAAGCTTGTTAATTTATTCGTTAAGAAATCAATACGATATTCTACATCGGCAATTTTTTTGCTTTCACTCATATCTTCGTTAACCAATGAAGCAAAAGAACGATCAATGTTTTCCTTTGCGAGAATCGCCATATCGTGCAATTCCTTTAATGCTTGTTCAATGGCAACCGCAGGAGTCTGCAGGAAACTCTCATCGATATATGACAATTCTTCCAGCTTCTGCTTCTTATCTTTCACTAACCTCGTCACTAAATTAACTAACGGATCCATAAATACAAGCAGCACCAAGGTGTAAAGGGTATTATAAATCAGATTAAATGTTGCAAGGCTAAACTGGGGTCTTCCCGGGAATATACTTTCAAACAGGTTACTAATGGGTGCTCTGAATAGAACCAGAATAATCGAAAAAGTCACCGCACCTATTACACTGGTAATCAGATGGAATAATGCAATACGTTTCCCTTTAGCGTTTGTGGAAAGAGACGCCATAATACCATCGCTGCAGGTTCCTATATTTGCTCCCATCATTAAAAAAAACGATTGGTCTATATTGTGTATAACTCCTGTAGCCAGAAAAGCGATAAAAACACCTGTTGCCGCAGTAGATGACTGTATAATTCCGGTAAAGATAATACCTAACAACACCAGCAGAATAGGATTTTGCATGAATTCATATTTAAATACTTTAGAAAGTTGAATACTCAGTGTTGAATCAGCTCCACCGATTGCATTTTCCATCACTTCCATTCCGATAAACAACATACCAAATCCAATTAAAAATGGGGCAATTTTATTAAGAGTTTCATTACTGGTGGAAAAAACAATGATGACTCCGACGAACGCCACCGCTGCAAAAACAGAGCTTATGCTAAATCCACCTTTACTGATGCCCGAAAGAGCAAATATAAAAGCGGTAAGAGTTGTACCAACTTTAGCACCTAAGATAAAACCTGAGCCTTGTTTAACAGTTACAATATTTGCATGAGCAAGTCCCACTGTCATAATCGAAGAGGCAGAAGAAGATTGGACAAGTACAGTAGCCCCAATTCCGATTCCATAATTAAAGACTCTGTTTTTGTTGATTTTTTTAAAAAGATTTCTTATACCTGATCCTGCGCTTTGTTCCAGACCAGAGCTCATCTGCTTCATACCAAACATAAAAACAGCCACTCCACCTAACATAAGCAATAAATTCATTAATATCTCCATTGTATTTCTCCCTATATTTATTGTTTATCACTTCACCCTGTACAGCAGACAGCATGTCTCCATATGTTTTAATGACGCGAATTCGTTTCTGGAAAGGCATAATACGACCTTGATCCCCATTAATATCATAATCTTCACTTATACACTAATTTGCTAATACCCTTGCAGCAATGCGTAGAAATGAGCTGTGATTTATTCTCCGCAGCCTGATTATCAAAAAGTTTAATTCCATTTCCCAATATAGTAGGGATAATGGCTATATGGTACGTGTCTATTATATCCATCCAAACTCATAGTTATATATAAACAACTTTTTTCAGAAAATCTCCCATCATGAAGATAGTGTCATATTCTTTTATACTTATTTTAAGAATCCGCCTGTGTACTTAATTAGGATTTATCAATTTAAACTCATTCAGCTTAAAATCCCAATTCTTGATCCACAAGGATAATCTCACACTTCATATTCAACGGTACTCGTTCAATTACTGAGATAATGCGGCAAATTCGGTTAGGACTGTTGCAGTCATAACATTTATCTCCCTTAACCGCGCATGGTGTTTTGACACCCAGTCGTTTGGCATTTAAGGGAGCCGCTATATTTTTACACCGCGAATAGGCTTCGTTGATATTCGCCGTTATTTTATTTTTTCCTATAACGTAGTAACAGAATTGTGGACCGAAGGCAGTCATGGAAACACGATTTCCTGTTGCATCTATATTAACAATCTCTCCATTTTCCGTTATTGCGTTGGCACTGGTTATATAAGTATCTGCACAATTTGCTAATTTTCGCACTGCCAAGCCTGGAACTTTATTGTGCCACACTACAGCATTTTTATGTTGCAGAGCCTCAAACAATCCCATTTGCCTTAAAGTTTCACTTCCCCCAAATCCGATGGTTCGATTTTGTAAAATATCGGCAAGATAACTACAAACAGCCTCCTTTGTAGAAAAAAGCTGCGTTGTAAATCCATGCCGCTCGAAACTTGTTCTTATCTGCGAATAATCCATAAGTTCATCTCCCCTGCAGTCTCCTGTTTATCCGACTGTAGTACGATAAAAATGATTTGCAATCTTTACTAGTTCCACTTGTTATGCTTAAGTCATATAAAAACCGCTGATTTTTGATAATCGATAGCGGGACCTATTCATGTCCTGCATAAGTTGCTGTATTGTCATTTTCATCAGCTTTTCCCATTATATCGGCGTTCCGATATGATGTCAAGATACGATATAATAGTGCTGCCTTCAATACCCGTCGATGCCAACATCCTTGTGTATTTTATGAGTATTAGTTATAATAACACTCGAACTATTTGCATCCAAAAACACATTATTTATTCAATCAGAACAGGAGTTGATCATTTGCAAAACATATTTATACTGCCGATAACTTTTCATTTAGATAATACAGAGCTCATAATATATCCTACACTTTTGAAAGATGCCCATGAATTAATTATGGTTGATTGTGGCTATCCGGATTCTATGCCAAAGCTGGAACATGCAATGAAAAAAATGGGATTATCTCTGAATCAGTTGACAAAAATAGTTATTACACACCATGACCACGACCACATGGGAGCGTTGAAAGAAATAAAAGATAGGTATCCACTTGTTCAAATTTTATGTTCCAGAGAAGAGGCTCCTTATATTACTGGACAAAGTAAATCGCTACGCTTACAACAGGCTGAAGCACTTCAAGATACATTGCCGGAAAGCGAAAAAGAGGGCGGGCTAATGTTTCAAAGATTTATATCCTCAATTCAAAAAGTGGACAGTGTTACCACGGTAAATAGCGCGGAAATTCTTCCAATTTGCGGCGGAATTGAAATATTAGATACAAAAGGGCATATGCCGGGGCATATCTCATTATATATTAAAGAGCAAAAAGTGCTTATAGCTGGAGATGCCTTGGTTGTGGAAAACGGAAAACTGTGTATGGCAATGCCGCAATACCTTCTAAATAAACGGGACGCACAAGACTCAATTCGTAATCTACAAAATTATGACATAGAAAAAATAATCTGCTATCATGGTGGGCTTTACCAATCTGATATAAAAAACAGTTTGCAGGAAATAGTAAAGAGTTTCACATAATAAGATGAATATTGGTGGCTTAAAGCGGAACGAACCTACTTAAAGTTCCGCTTTTTCTTTTATGATTCGCTCCTAAACTGTATTTTCATCATGTGCCCCTTGTTTCTTCTATTTAGAGCATCACAACTCCTTTGGTGCCGATATCTCTTTACCAACAAGATCAATCACTTTCTTAAATTCACTTCTTTTTTTAAGCGTACTTCCCAGAGATGTCACAACCGCGGTGATCTTACCATACCCTACTTCTTCCGCAAAAGTTTTCACTCCCGGTGGCATAGTGCCTGCCCAAAGGGGAAATACCAAAATAATATCATCTGTGGTCTCCGGTTTTGTATATGTGACCGGAATGGTCTTTCCGTTCATGGCCATGGCACCGGCCTTCATATAATTAATTTTTCCATTCCAATCCTTGTTGTCATCAATTTTTCTCGCAATAACACCAAATTGTTCTGCAAGTTCTTCAGCGATTTTTTTACTTCTTCCAGTCCTTGAAAAATAGTAAATCTGCATATAATGCACCTCCTGTGTTTTATAAAAATACCTACCGTGTTCGCATCACCTAATACAAAAAATATTACTGTTGGTACTATTCATGATTTCAGAAGCCACCACCATCAACCACTTTATCCTGTAATATAAGGCTTCCTTTTCTCATTTCAAATTTAAATTTATCAATAAATTCAGTCTACTATATTTGTGTTAAAACGTCCATAAAAATAGTTGCATTTGTGCCTGCTTTTCTCTGTTTAAAATAAGCTGATAAAAGCCTTTGTTTAGTAGCATTTGACTTACTAAAGTAAATTATCCACATTGGTAACGTATTAAGGTATAATAGTTCACTTTTATATACAAATAAGTTATAATTAACCTCAAAATCAAAACGTCATTCAAGTAAAGTTTATAAATATTGGGAGATTAAGATGAAAAGAAATATTTTATACGATAGCTGGGAAAATTCCATCATGGAGAGTGAACGACTAATATTTAAGAAGATAGTATTGGAAGATTTTGAGCTACTTAAGATACTGATGGGCGACCCCAGAGTCATGTATGCGTGGGAGCATACTTTTTCCGATGCCCAAGTGCGTAACTGGATTCAAAAACAAATTGAATACTATGAACAGGACACAGTTGGTTATTTTGCCACCTATGAAAAATGTTCAGGCACTTTTATCGGACAGGCAGGGCTTCACCGCTTTGAATTAGACAATCTAACCGGCTACGAGGTTTGCTATATGCTTTCTCCGCAACACTGGCATAAAGGGTTTGCTGCGGAAAGTATTCACTTCTTTTCGGAGTATGCCCGTAATATTCTCGGTCTAAGCACACTTTATGCCCAAATCAAAACAACTAACGGGCCATCTGTGGCTGCTGCGGAAAACGCTGGATTTAAAAGACAATCAATATTTGTAAAACATTATAATGGCAAGGACATGGAGCATTTTCTTTATGCGAAGTCACTTAACTCTATGATTCACTAATAACACAGATTTAATGTTATTTTACGTCTCATATTCACCGTAAGTTTAATGCTTCCTAATTCTTACGTAAATCACAAAAAAAATTGTCTCAAAATATTCTAATAATTAAGAAATTTTAAAAGAGCTTAATTTATGTACTCAAATTAATTAACTTCAAACGTTTATTTCATTATATTTAATCTTATCATCAATGGTTTTTGTAAGTTGTACATTCAAAACATTTAAGTAAACTCATTACCCACCTCCAAATACGATCTACTTACCCCTAATACCCGCTACTTTGGCGGAACCTTATACAATACCTATGATTGCTTACGTTCATATTTTTTTCCAGACTCTAATAATTACTGTATCTGCATGTTTCCAAATTACTCCGGAAAGAGAAACAATTTTTTATCTCTATAGATTTCTTGTGCCGTCGTGACCAGACTACTCGTAAGCCGTCGCTTGTCCGTATCATGCCATGCAACACCGTAGGAAACAGTATCCTCCACAGCTAAAGGTATAATGCATAGTTCGGGATCGGCGATGCAAATGAAATCCGGCATTACGGCAATTCCTAATCCACATTTAGCCATAGTGCATCCACTAAGAGCGTTATCTGTATAAAGCGTAGAGGACTGAGGACAGTTCTCTAATATCATTTCCTCTATCTGAATCATTTCCTTTGGGCACTCAACGGGATTGAGCAATATTAAAGTGTTATGATTGAGTTCCTTCAGCGTGATGCATTTATGGCTTGCTAATTCATAAGATTTGGCAACGATACAAACAAATTTGGCGATATAAAGTTCTTGATAGCATGTCCCCGGCAGCGTAGAGAGATTATCTTTTACCGTGAATAAAAAATCGATTTTCTTTTCAATAAAAAGATAATTTTTTCTTCTAAAATCTGTCATTTTAAGTTCTATTAGTATATGAGGATGTTTTTTCGTAAAGCTTTCAATGATTGAGGCAAGAAACCTGATGGCCAAATAATTGTTCTCGTATGCAATGGTATAATTTGAATCATACTTGGTCGCAAAGCCTTTTGCCTTTGCAATTCCCTGATGCACCTTTGCCAGAATGTCCTTCATATCCTTATAAAACGAAGCACCTGCCTGTGTTAATTCTACATCCCGCTTTGTGCGTTTAAAAAGCGCAAAACCAATTTCTTGTTCCAGTTGTTTGATTTGCTTGCTAACAGTAGGCTGTGAGAGGAAAAGATGCTGTGCTGTACTAGAAAAATTCAGTGTCTCTGCCAAGTTGACAAAGCATTCCAATTGTTTTATATCCATCCTAGTCTCCTTGCTTATTCGTTTTGTGAATATATTATAACATAAAGCAATTTCAAATCTCCAATCAATTATGTTAAATTATAGACAAGCTCATAAACATTGCTAAAACAAAAATCAATAAGGAGGAATTACAACATGCGCTATATCGTAACAGGCTGTGACGGACAACTTGCTGGAAGGGTAGCAGAAAATATGCTGAAAGAAGTCTCAGGGAGTCAGTTGATTTTTACCTGCCCTGACCTTAACCGATTGCCAAAGGAGAAAAAAAACAAGTGGGAAGACATGGGGATCGTAGTCCGACAGGCAAATTATGACAACAAGCAAGAAATGAAAGAGGCTTTTAGCGGCGGAGATCGTATTTACTTTATCTCAAGTATTATCAACGGTCCAAAGCGCGTTCAGCAACATAAGAATGTGATTGATGCATGCAAGGAGGCAGGTGTACAACATATTACTTACACCTCCTTCCTAGGCGCAGACCGTCCGGACTATCACCAGTACGTTTTGGAAGATCACAGACCAACGGAGGCTTATCTCAAGTCAAGCGGTATTTCCTATAATATCATGCGCAATAATCTTTACATGGAAAATTACCTCACCGTTTCTGTCATCCTCGCAATGCTAAGCAATAACGTCTGGGGCACAAATGCCAAAGAAGGCAAAGCCACCTATATCGCCAAGGACGACAGTGCTCGCTGCGCTGCTGCACTGCTTTTAGGTAAGGGAAAGCCTAATCAGGACTATGATCTTACCAGTTTAACCCCGATCAGCCAACGGGAAATCTGTACGCTAATTGCGGAGAAATCAGGAATTGATTTTAAATTCGTTCCAATGGATGACGAGAAGTTCAGGTCTTATCTGGAGGCACTACACATCCCGTCCACAACGGATGGAGATCATTCACAGTCACCTGTGCCATTCTGCACCATGGATATGGTAACAAACGAAAAGGGGATTTCAGAGGGACAAATGAGCGTTATCTCCCACCATGTGGAAGAACTGACAGGTAGAAAGCCGTTGGAAGTACCGGACCTTCTGGATACTTACAGCTACGTTTGGAAAGAACATCTTACCCATATCCGTCAACTCAGATAATAAGAAAATATATATCAGACTGAGGGCCGTGTTGATTTGAATGTTATTCGGTGTGTTTGAGCCGTTTTATCAGCGCGGCCGTTCTCTGTCCCATAGATATATCGGAGGTGTATAACTATGATCCATACAAACAAGAGAGGTATTCGAATCGCTCTCCTATGTTTAACGATGATGATTATGGCTCCTACTGCCATAAGTCCAATTATTGCAAATATGATTAAAGCATTTCCAGCTACGCAGGTCACAACAATTCAGTTTTTACTTACATACCCTTGCATTATTGTTATTATTGTCACGCTCATTATGGGAAAAATATCCACATTTACTTCTAAGAAGGTGTTGGCCTGCATTGGTACTCTGTTGATTGCCTTAACTGGAATCGGGGCGTACTTGTTTCACTCCAGCGTAACGACGCTCTATCTTTGGGCAACTATACTGGGTGTCGGCATCGGAATGACACATACCAACGCCATCAGCCTAATAGCAGACTATTTTGAAGGTCCTGAGCGCGGTACCATGATGGGGTTGCAATCCGCCTCTGGAAATGTGGGTGCCATGCTTATGACACTGACAGGCGGCGCAATTGCGGCAACGGCATGGCAGGCAAACTATCTTGTTTACCTGCTGGCGCTTGCAGGTTTTTTTACTTGCCTTTTTTTCGTTCCCACCAAAAATCCAACCACTTCCGAACCTGTTCAATCCGACTCGCCTAAGAAGGGAACACTGGATCCCGCTGTTATCTATTATGTTGCCATTACAATTGTTTTTCTTGCCCTGTTTAATGTTTCACCTGTAAATTTTTCTCTGATAGTTACGGAGAGAGCACTGGGCGGTACTGGCTTTACAGGGATGGTGTCAGGTGTATTTAATGTAGCCGGAATATTAAGCGGTCTGCTTTTCGGCATGATTTCCAACAAGCTAAAAAATCTTACCATTGCCAGTGGCTATGCATTACTCTGTATTGGGTATTTTATCATCGCTCTTTCTTCCGGTGCTCCCATGCTCCTTATCGGAGCATTTATTAGCGGCTGTTCCGTATGTATTGTTATGTCGAAAATTTATTTTAATGTCACCACAATAAGTAAGCCCTCCACCATTGCTATGGCTGTTGCACTCATTACTGCCTCTACCAATCTTGGCTCGTTTGTTGCCCCACTCTTTACAGCAGTGGCACAAGCCATATTCCATAATGGAGCCGCTGAATATCGTTTTTTGCTGTCAGGCATAATCGCACTAGTGGGCACCCTTGTGGTCAGTGTCAGTGAAAAAGTTCGTAAATCTTCCTGATCCTGTGTATTAAGTTAAAAAACAAAGTACCCTATTATTTCTTTAGCGTATATGAAAACAAAAGGCATCAAAATTTCACTTTTGATGCTTTTTGTTTTTTATTATCTGCTAATTTAATTCTTGATACTTAGATAGATTTTCAGCTTTAGACATGAATGGGATTGGATGGAAATAAAACTTTTTAATACAACAATTGAACGTTACTTGTAGAAACTTCCGAGCTTATATACAGATTTGCTTCACATAGAATAATCGAGTGAAGTATGTCTTGAAATTTATCAGCTAAAGTTAGCGCAATTTTACCGGTTAAGATTTTTTAGTAACACTTTGTTCTAAAAATATCTAATAAAATCAGGTTTCCATTGATGCATTATAGTAGCGACACCCAGCTTAACTCTTACTTTGAATAATTCCATGTTCTTTGCAAAATATGACAAACCCCCATGAGGAAAATTGCACTCCTTGATCACTGTGTCGAATCTGATTTTAGGGTTCGATTTCTTTTGTGAAGAATGCCGCTGCTTCCCCCCAGCTCTTATGAAACCAACACGGGATAAACATAGCACTCGCATAGAGAACGCTCGTCTGACGTCATCACGCCATAACGTTTGAATGGTATGATTGCGCCCGCAGCCGGCTTTTCTAATGAATTAACTTTTTATTCATGGTTTTTGCTCCTTCTGAAAAACAAAATAGAGGTTAAGTCTGCAGGTCATTAAAGTTAACCTGAAACTTAGCCTCTTTTGTTCTTTTAAACCAAAAATATCCTTATTTATTCCATACCATGAGGTACTCTACTTCACCTGTATTTTCGTCAATCTGCTCTTTTTTAATTGCAAATAATTCTCGTTGATAAAAATTAACGGCTTTCATGTTCTTTTTATAAACTGATAAGCTAAGCTCGGAATAATGCTCCTTTATTTTATCAAGTAGTTGTTTTCCAATTCCTTTTGATTGCACACCATTAGAGACAAATATCCCCGCTATATATCCACTATCTACTCCAACAAAAGCATTAATTTTATCCTCTAATTCATATATATATATTTCTGCACTTGGAAGCATACTTTTCACCAAATCAAAGTTGCTTTCCCAATACTCTTTGGAGATAAAATTGTGAGCTTGAATGTTGGTATCAAGCCATATTTCCATTATTTTTTCTAAATCTTTACTTTCAAATTTTCTAATCATATTAACCTCAATTAATTCTATTTTTTAATTGCATCACGCAAAATACCTATGTCATCTGTGGAATGGGCAAAAATCGTATTTTTCGCCCTCTAAAACAGCTCATTTTTTAACCAACGCCACAACTTTTTGTGGTCTAACCCTCTGTTTTCTTGTCCAAACCACAATACGTCATCATTATCATGGTTTCAACATGGAACGATAGCATCAGAATGATGTTAGGTATGTGTTTGGCTGATTTTCTGTGCAAGGGAATATGGCAAAGGCGGTTTTTATACATTATTCCGCGCGTGGAAACATATCCATGGTATATTAAAAGTTCAATACGTTCTTGGGAACAAGTCAATAGTAGAGCTCAAATTTATATTTCAAAACGGCAAAAGTCGGTCGGTCAACTCAATGATGTTTTTATTTGGGAACACGTAAGTGTCATAAATGGAGGCTATTATGATTTGGTGGTCTGTAAAGTCCTCGGCAAGGATGGACATCATTTCATTGACGTTCTCCATACTCACTTCGCGCCCACTTGGTGAGTCCAAGATTATGGGCAAACAAACACCAGTGTGCCGTTGAATTAGCTTGACATATGAAATCTTGAAAGCGAACACGACCTTGTGGAAGATTGCACCTGACAACGACTTTAAGTCATTGGTAAAAATGTAATCATTCCTTGCACTTACATATTTCTCGTCCAAACCAAGTCGCACGGCATACGACGAAATCAGTTGATGTAGCTCTCCTATAAGTGGATTATCCTGCTTAACGCTTTTTATCAGTGTTTCTTCTAATGCCCGTCTTTCTTTTTCCATCTTATCTATTATCTTTTGGGTTGCCACAGCGTCTACATTGATCCTAGCTATTTCAGAATCAAACTGCTGAAGGCTTGTAGTCACATCGACTAGGGTTTCCTCCTTGTCTTGCTGTGCTTTTAGGACTGATATCTTTCTATCAATGGCGACAAGCTGTTCAAAATAGATTTTCTGCTTTGCAACAAGCAAATCAGCAGTATCTCCATAACCGACTAAGGTGTCTTTATTGACGGGCACCTCGTCACCATTCGGGGCTTTTACCCTCAATCTAAAAGAGGTAATGAACTTTTCAAAGTTCGTATTCTTGCGTATTACACTTTTTATGCGACTCAGTTCTTCCTCAATTGGTTTTCGTTCGCAATACAAGACATCTAGCCCGTTTTCAATATCATCTGCTGGAGAGTCAATAAAGGCGGTTTCGCCAAGCTGGTTTATTTCAGCCTTATAAGCTGCCACATCAAGCATATGTTTGTATTTCTGAATCTCACGCTTAACGACAGCGAGTCGTTGTGCTAACTCGTCATTAGTGCGATTTGACAGACCACGAAGCAAGGACTCAATCGAAAAATGTATATTGCCAATAACCTTGCCTCGGTTCAGTAAAGTCCATCCTTTTTCTTGGTCAACGTAAAATGCGCCAAGGAGGTTGTCAACCACTTCAAGGTTAGGTATACCATATATTGAGGAGTGCAACTCATTTTGCTCAACCGGAAGCGAATATCCTTTCTCTGTTCCATTGTGTAGCACCTCGATGTAGTCCCGGTTTCTGGTTAGCACGAAATTTTCATCACTAGCGCCTATAACCGTCAAAACGGTTTCATAATCAGAAAACCGTATTCCACGGGTATTTGGAATCGGGTAGCCCAAGGCGTACATCAGCAATCGTAGCAAAGTTGTCTTGCCGACACTGTTTTTTGTGCTAAAAATAACATTAGCATTTTTCCCAAACGAGAAAACCTTCTGGTTGTTGCTCAAAAGGGTTAACTGATTAGCGTTTACCTGCAACGAAACTATTCTCATAATTTCACCTTGCCTTTTATGTCCGCTATGACCTTTCGACTCCTTAGGACATTGGCTACAGTCACACGGATAACCATCTCTTCGGTGGTCGAGTCTGCACTTTTTAAGTCAAAGCTATTCTTATAATTTCCCCACTTTTCCTCAATGAAATTTTTGGTTCGTTCTTTTGATTTCATCTCAGGGTGGAACTCGTTATAATCACTGAGAATGCAGGAAACAAATTCAAAACGCTCGCTGTTGTTGTTGATAACGCTTCTGTACTTTTGCAGAATCTCAGCAACATCACTGTCGTCATAGTCTTCAAGTTCTGCGTCGTCTTCGCCTACTTCACAGAGTATTGCAATAACAGGCCAGACCATCCGCTTTTTTGTGATTGATGTCGTTAATTGTGATGCATTGACCGCAAAGGAATGTTGCCACAGTGCCAGCAAGTCACTTGTCGAAATTTTATAAACACCAAGATGATTGAGGAATTCTGTTGTTAAGGTCATCAGAACTTTATACCGCTCGTCATCGTTCTCGCCGTGGAACTGCATCACGCAAATCGTCAGTAACGCCTTGTCGAAATCGTATCCTTTCAAGGAGCAAATATCGTTAATAGCTTGCTGACAAGCGGTAGGCAGTTCCGAAAAAGGTACGATGTTAAGCGGGCTACTGAACTTAAACATAGTCGTCGGGTCATTAAACGGGTTTGGAGAATTCGTAATAAAAACAAGTTGTTCAACGTCAGATATCTTTGCGGCGTTGTTAAGCGTCCGTAGCCCCGCATCCAGTTTTTCTTTAACGTGACTGTAATCGTCAGGTGTCATAACTGCTTTTGCTTGCGACATCAATGTTTTTCCGTCAGCGAAGGTAATCTCGACATCTTCAGATTGTCCCTCAACTTTGACCTTGGAGGCTTTCTCAATGTTTTTTAGCATAAGCATAATTGCCGCATTGCTTTGAAAATCCCATCCGAAGGCGGATGCTGATGCGTTTGACGATTTCATTGTTTTGCCTCCTTTGCATTATTCATTCCATTTTTTCTGTCATCACCAACTTGAACATTTTGGCGATTGCACAAAAGCGAGCACATCACAAATCACTATGCATAGTGCTAAAATTTCAGGATGCAATTAACGATTCCCATGAATCTTATCACTCAACATATCCTGTAAGAAGGGCTTAATCGAATTCAAGATAATAGCCGTCGCTCGTTTATCCTGCCTCTCGCTTCGATTTCTTTTATTGAACATATCCAGCATAAACTGATAATCGTTATACGGATCATATTCATTGTACGGCGAGGGCTTAAAAGCACCGAGGTCATAGAGGTAACGTAATAGTCTTCTGGAAAAGAAATCGGATGACAATACAAGAAATTGTCTATCCTCAATGACATGGTGGAGCTTGAAAAGCTGCTCTTTTACGGCGACCTCCTCATCCAAATCAGAACGTTGGAATTTCTTTATACACGAACTGCCAATTGGATAAAGCGTGTGGCCGTTGACAGTATTTCTTATCGTGAAAAGGTAACGGAGGTTCTCTTTCCCGCAAATGCATGATTCTGCTAGGGTTTCATCCTCTTCGACATCGTCAATGCACCATTCTAAGACTGCTGATTTCCAATCGGTGGCATCAGAAAACCGCAGAACAGTTTCAATCAGGTTTCTGTAATATGAGCTTGAGGTATTCATAATAGATGCCTCCTTTGGACACTTATTACTCCGTTGTGAGTTCGTGATCTTTTAGTGTGACACCGTCCACGGTTTTCCACTCGGTAAGCCCATTGGCATGACCACCTACGACAAATGCCACGGCATATGAAGGGCTGCGAAATAAAACATCTTCCTGTAGAACCCCTTCGTTGCTTATTTTTGCGTTTTCACGCGCCTTTTTTATCCCGATCGGTATGCTTTGTGAGTCAATTCGCTCTATCTGGCTTCCGGCTAAAACCACAAATCCTTCACTGGTTTGCTTGCAGGTTGCCTCGATGGTTTTTCCACTTTTATGGCTTTTTCGCTTCAAATACAGCAGTAGGTCTGGAGTGGTGGACTTGCTGTCATTGTAGTGGTATATTAAATTTGTAACACCTTGTACGATTAATATGTTATATAATATTAATTATCCAAGGAGGACTAAACAATGTCAGTACGTTACAGCAAAGACTTTAAAATGGAAGTCGTAAGAGCC